>JAEEGL011689651.1_pt1 | contig 58238 bp, 57 predicted proteins | sample 9134231 | NCBI WGS metagenome assembly JAEEGL01 (sample SAMN16246548, study PRJNA631951) | gut metagenome | biome: gut microbiome; feature: rumen; material: fiber-attached | host: Bos | place: Iran: Karaj | collected 2018-10
GGTTTGTTAAATAGGGGAAAGAAAAAACGTACCTTTGCAAACATGAATACCGACTCATTCTACATATTGCTGCTATGCTTCGTCTCGGGCATGACACAGTGTTTTCTGACATTATGCGGCATCTACATGCTTTTGAAACACCGTAACTATCAATTTCAAAGGGTTTTTGCTTTTGTCTTAATCTTGCATGGGATCTGCTTTTTCAATAACTTCGTGGTATTAGTTTGCAACAACCATCCTTACTCTGAGTTCCTCAACACCTTCTTGGTACTCTTCGACTATGTGATTGTGGGCGGCTACATGATGTTTGCGATGTCGTTAGTGTTTCCTAATCGTTACAGAATGCGTCAGCTTCTGCTTTTGGAAATACCTTATTTAATAGCCATGCTCTTATTTGCTATTTGCCGAAATTCCATAGTTTTGGCAGTCGTGCAAATATACACCTTAGCGGTTTCATTGGTCTTACTGGTGTATTTGGTCCGTTCCATCAAGAAGCATACTCGAATGTTACTGGACAACGTTGGAGACTTGGATTATTTCGATCTACGTTGGAGCAACGTTTTGATCATCCTTTATTTCGCTTTCCAGCTACTGTGGGCTATTGAAAGCGTTTCGCAACAGTCATGGTTTTCAGAACCCTCTACCGGAATCAACCTGCTTTTCGACACGCTCTATTGCTTCATCTGCATCGGCATTGCTTTATACGTCATGCACAAACTGATACATCAGCAGGTGTTCACCCTCTCCCCCGCCGATGAATGTGAAAACGAGCCTCAAGAGCCAGCCACTACCACTTCTCAACCCAAAGCTATTAAGCCATTGATCGGCTGCGACATCGACAAGGTGATGAAAGAAAAGCGTTACTATCAAGACAACACGCTGACATTGCAAAAGTTGGCACAGCATTTGGGCACCAACCGGCAGTACCTCAGCAACCATATCAATCAAGAGCTTCATACGACCTTCTACGACTACATCAACGACTTTCGTTTGGAGGATGCCAAAGCCATGTTAGATAGTCAAAACACTGAAAACCAACATTCTTTGGAAGATATCGCCATGATGGTGGGCTTCAATTCCTACGCCACCTTCTTGCGCTCGTTCAAGAAAAAGTACGGGCAAACGCCGTCGCAGTACATGACGGGGAAAAAATCGTGACCAAATCAAAATTTTGAGCCATGTAATCGTTTTTTTTCTTAATTTGCGCCCAAATTATACCTATTTAATTATGAGCATAGAACAGTTGAAATCCATCTTCAAACAACGCTTTGGCAATGAGGGCGTTGTTTTTACTTCACCAGGGCGAATCAACCTCATCGGCGAACACACCGACTACAATGGTGGCTTCGTTTTTCCGGGAGCCATCGACTCGGGCATCTACGCCTGTATCCGCCTCAACGGCACCGACAAGGTTCGCGCCTATTCCATTGACAAAGAAGACTATCGCGAGTTTGGATTGAAAGAAGAAGACTGTCCCAACATGCACTGGGCCAACTACATCTTTGGCGTTTGCCGCGAAATCCAGAAACGGGGCTACTCCATCGGTGGCTTCGACACGGTATTCTTCGGCAATGTGCCGATTGGTGCGGGCATGTCGTCATCGGCAGCCTTGGAAAGCACTTTTGCATTTGCACTAAACGAGTTACTCAACCTTGGCATCGACAAGTTTGAGCTTGCTCGTATCGGTCAGGCAACGGAGCATAACTATGTCGGCGTGAAATGCGGTATCATGGACCAGTTTGCCTCCCTCTTCGGTAAGGCCGGTCATCTCATGCGCCTCAACTGTGCCACGATGGAGTTTGAGTATTATCCATTTAACCCGCTGGGCTATAAGGTCGTACTGCTTGACACTTTGGTCAAACACGAGTTGGCGTCGTCGGCATACAACAAACGCCGTGCCTCATGCGAGAATGCTTGCGCCCACATTGTTGAAAGACATCCTGAAGTGAAATATCTGAGTGATGCCACACAGGATATGCTTGACGAAATCCGTCCGTATATTTCAGGCGAAGATTACCTCCGTGCCTCATACGTCATCGGGGAGAAACAACGCGTCCTCGATGTCTGCGATGCATTGGAAAAAGGTGATTATGAGACCGTTGGCGACCGCATGTATGGCACCCACTTTGGCATGAGCAAGCTCTATGAGGTGAGCTGCGAAGAACTGGACTACCTCAATGACATCGCCAAGGAATGTGGAGTGACGGGTTCGCGCGTGATGGGCGGTGGCTTTGGCGGCTGCACCATCAACCTGGTGAAGGAAGAATTGTATGATGCCTTCATCGCCACGGCGAAGGAGAAATTCGCCGTCAAATTCGGCCATGAGCCAAAAGTGTATGATGTGGTGATTTCTGATGGGGCAAGGAGATTGTAATAATCACAAAACAACAATTAAACGATTCAACAATAAACAATTAAACATACAATGAAACCTACACTACTAGTATTAGCCGCTGGAATGGGTTCCAGATACGGAGCTTTAAAACAAATGGACGGCGTTGGACCGAACAACGAAGCCATCCTCGATTATTCCATTTACGACGCTAAGCGCGCCGGTTTCGGCAAAGTGGTCTTCGTCATCCGCGAGGACTTCGCCGAGGCTTTCAAAAAAGTCAACAATACGGAGAAATTCGGCATCCCCGTAGAGTATGTGTATCAGTCACTTGACAAGTTGCCGGAAGGATTCAGCGTCCCCGAAGGTCGCGTCAAGCCTTGGGGCACTTGCCATGCCGTCTTGATGGCCAAGGACGTGATTCACGAGCCCTTTGCCGCCATCAACGCCGATGACTTTTACGGCAAGGAAGCCTATGAAGTGTTAGCCAAGTATTTGATGGAATGTGAAGGCAAAAAAGGTGCTTACAGCATGGTCGCCTACAAACTGCGCAACACCATGTCGGACTTCGGCACGGTGAGTCGTGGCATTTGCACCGCCGACGCTGAAGGCAACCTTCAGACCATTGTCGAGCGCACAGCCATCGGTCACACCGAAGACGGCGGTGCGGCCTACACCGACGAGACTGGCAGCCATCCTTTGGACATGGATTCCTTGGTTTCCATGAACTTCTTTGGCTTTACGCCTGACTTCTTCGCCTATTCCGAGAAAGGCTTCGTCGAGTTCCTGAAAGGTCCAGCGCAAACTAACATCAAGGCTGAGTTTTTCATCCCGCTGATGGTTAACCAAAGCATCCACGATGGATCAGCTAAACTAAAAGTTCTTTCGAGCAATGCTTCTTGGTTTGGTGTTACCTATAAAGAAGACAAACCAGATGTAATGCGCAAAATCAAAGAGCTAATTTGGAAAGGAGTTTATCCTAACGAATTATGGAAATAAGTGTTAAAACATGGGGCAAGACCCCAGATGGGAAAGATATCAAACTCTACACCTTGACCAACAGCAATGGCATTCAAGTGCAGTTGTGCGACATCGGGGCAGGCATCGTCAGCATTATGACACCCGACCGAAACGGCAAAATGGATGACATCGTGTTAGGTTATCCCGATCCACTGTCGTATTACGGCGACGGTCCCTGTGCTGGAAAAATCCCAGGCCGTTTCGCCAATCGCATCGCTTACGGTCGTTTTAAAATTGATGACGCTGAATACCAGCTTGACCTGAACACCGGTGATGGCAAGCATCACCTACACGGTGGACCTATCGGTTTCTCCAACCAAAAATGGGCTAGCCGAATTGAGGGCGAAAGTGTGGTGTTCACCTATCTCAGTGCCGATGGTGAGGCGGGCTATCCAGGTGAGCTGGTTGCAAAAGCCCGTTACACCCTAAATGACGAAAACGAGTTGAACTTACGACTCGGTGCTTGGACCGCCGCCACCACCATCGTTAACATGACCAACCACACCTACTTTAATTTAAAAGGTGAAGGCAATGGCAATATCTTGGACCACAAGCTTAAGCTAAATGCTTCTCGATGGCTACCCGCCACTGATGAACTGATCACCACGGGCGAGATGGCTTCCGTCACCGACACCCCAATGGATTTTACTGAAGGTAAACTTATTGGGCAAGACATCCAGAAGCCCTTTGAAGCATTGGTCAACGGCAAGGGCTACGACAGCTGTTGGGTGATTGACAACCTCAGCAAAGGTAAACTAAACCTTGCCGCTGAACTTTCCCACGAAGGCTCTGGACGTATGGTGCGGCTCTACACGACACAGCCAGGCATCCAAGTCTATACCGGCAACTGGCTGAACGGCTGTCCGCAAGGCAAGAATGGACATGTCTATCACGATTACGAAGGCGTGGCACTTGAATGCCAAGCCCTCCCCGACTCACCCAACAAACCCAACTTCCCCAGCACCTTCCTCCGTCCTGGTGAAGAGTATAAAGAAATCATTATCTTTAAATTTTTGAATCTTTAAATCTTTAAATCCCTTTATATGGAAACTAAAAAAAATTATGCCATTCCGATCATTGTGATGATCCTTTTGTTCGGAATGATTTCTTTTGTCACCAACCTCGCCTCGCCGATGGGTGACATCTTGAAAAACCAATTCAACATCCCCAACTGGCAAGGTACTTTAGGTGTTTTCGCAAACTTCATCGCTTACGCTGTGATGGGCATCCCCGCGGGCAACCTCTTGCAAAAACGGGGTTACAAGAAAACCGCTCTGATTGCGGTCATCGTTGGTTTCGTCGGAGTCGGCATCCAGACGCTTTCGGGTGTCTTCGGCAGCTTCGGCATCTATCTCCTTGGCGCTTTCGTAGCGGGTTTCAGCATGTGTCTGCTCAACACTGTCGTCAACCCCATGCTTAACAGGCTGGGTGGCGGCGGTAACAAAGGCAACCAGCTGATTCAGATCGGCGGCACCTTCAACTCCCTCTGTGGCACTGCGGTCATCATCATCACAGGCTTACTCATCCCCAGCATCATGGATGCCAAGATTAGCGATGTGTTCCCGCTGATGTACACCGCATTAGGCATCTTCGCCTTTGCTTTCCTTGTGATCCTACTCACCAAGATTCCTGAGAACGAACAGAAACAAGACGCTGTAAAACAAGTCGAAAAAGGCAAAGGCCCCATGGCTTTCCGTCACTTCGTGTTGGGTGCCATTGCCATCTTCATCTATGTCGGTGTCGAAGTCGGCATCCCGAATGTCTTGAACAAATGGCTCCAGAACCCAGAACTGAACGTATTGGGCGCTGGTGTCAATGCAGAAGCAGTGGCCGGCTCTGTGGCTGCCACTTATTGGTTCTTGATGCTGGTCGGTCGTTTGATAGGTGGCATCATCGGCAACAAAGTGTCTGCAAAGGCTATGCTTACGGTGGTGTCGATGGTTGGTATCGTCTTGACGCTTTTGGCCATGTTTGGACCTCAGACCATGGTGAAGTTCCCGGCTTTCAACGGCGCACATGGCTTCGGCATGGAAAATATCCCGCTCAATGCTGCCTTCCTGGTCTGCATCGGACTCTGCACTTCAGTGATGTGGGGTGGCATCTTCAACCTCGCTGTTGAAGGATTGGGCAAATATACCGAGAAAGCCTCAGGTATCTTCATGGCCTTGGTCTGCGGTGGTGGCATCCTGCCATTGCTCCAGAACGCTATCGTCGATGGTCTGGGCGGCACAGGTTATCTCCAGAGCTACTGGGTGATTGTCGTCGGCCTTGCTTTCTTACTGTTCTATGCCTTGTGGGGTTCCAAGAACGTCAACAAGGATATCAAAGTTGATTAATTATAGCGTTAACGACAAATTAAAGAATTAAGGGGGTGTCCAAAAAGTCTGGGCACCCCTTTTTTATTGCTTTCTCACAGGATCACACGTCAACCCCACTCCAAGTTTACTGAAGATTTTGCGATCAACTTCGCTGAGCATCACCGTGGAGTGTACCTGACAACCTTCAAACTGTGGGAGAACCTCCAAAGACCTCCTGCAATTTTCATTTTCAGGGCTAAGAACTGACAGGGCGATCAATACCTCATCGGTATGAAGTCTTGGATTGTTTCCTCTTAGATATTCCACTTTTGTTTTCTGGATTGGCTCTATCATGTACTGTGGGATGAGTTTAAGGTCGTGGTCTATACCCGCAAGATGCTTGGTGGCATTAAGGATCAAAGCTGCGCTGGGACCCAACAAGGCACTGGTCTCGGCTGTGATGATGGTGCCGTCGGCGAGTTCAATGGCAGTGCAATCCACCCCGCTGCGCTCTTTGCGTTCCCTTGCGGCAACAACAGCTTTACGGTCCTCCACGGTGATCTTGGCCTGATTGAGCAGCATCTTGATCTTCGTCACCTCATTTTCATTGCCTCCACCCTCAGCCATGATGTTCAAGGCGGTGAAATAACGACGGATGATTTCTTCTTTGGCAGCTTTGCAGCAAACTTCGTCATCACTGATACAAAAACCAACCATGTTAACTCCCATATCCGTTGGTGACTTATAGGGACACTTTCCGTAAATGCCTTCAAATAAAGCATTTAACACAGGAAAGATTTCAATGTCGCGATTGTAGTTGATAGCTATTTCACCGTATGCGTCCAGATGGAACGGGTCAATCATATTCACATCGTTGAGGTCGGCGGTAGCTGCTTCGTATGCCATATTCACAGGATGTTTCAGCGGCAGACTCCACACCGGGAAGGTCTCGAACTTAGCGTATCCAGCGTTGATGCCCCTCTTCTGCTCGTTGTAAAGCTGGCTAAGGCAGACCGCCATCTTGCCGCTGCCTGGACCAGGCGCCGTAACGATAACCAACGGACGTGTGGTCTCAACATAATCGTTCTTGCCAAAGCCTTCGTCAGAATCAATTAAATCCACATTGTGCGGATAACCATCGATGAGGTAATGGTAATACGCCTTGATACCCAAATGTTCCAGCCTGTTGCGGAAAGCGGCGGCACTGCTCTGTCCGTTGTAATGGGTGATCACCACCCCACTCACTAAGAAACCTCGCTTCTGGAACTCGTTGCGAAGCCTCAGTACATCAACATCATAAGTGATGCCAAGGTCACTGCGGATCTTGTTTTTTTCAATGTCAGAAGCGCTGATTACAATGACGATCTCGGCGCTGTCGCTAAGATTCTGCAACATACGCAACTTGCTGTCGGGCTTGAAGCCAGGCAACACACGGCTGGCATGATGGTCATCAAAAAGTTTGCCGCCCAGTTCGAGATATAACTTGTTGCCGAACTGTGCAATCCTTTCACGGATGTGTTCGCTTTGTATCTTGAGATACTTTTCGTTGTCAAAGCCGATTTTCATAAGGTAGCTGTTGTTTTTTAAAGAATGTCTTTATCTCTTCTTCTTTCATGTCACGGAGTCCATATTCCCTAATGACTTCACCGTCATCCATTAGAATCACGATGGGGAAATAGCCATTGCTGATTTTCAGAAGCCGTTTGACATCTTTATAGATTATATAAGGATATTTTGCCGATTCAGATTCTTGGTAAAAGTTTTGAACGCCTTCCTCCGTTCCCATAAAAACATATAAGATATCCTCTTCGCGGAAACCATAAAATTGCTGCATTAAGCTTAACTTCTTAGCTGTCAACATGCAATAATCACACCCTGAAGAAAAAATACACAACACCTTCTTGCCCTCTGTCAGGTTCAGACTGTCCAATGGAGGGTCTTGCAAGGCTTGCTGGAACAAGTTGCGTTGCAGGTACTGTTCCGACTCGTCGCTGGACACAAAATTGTCGGGGGTAGAAATGGCAAAGACTGCGGCGGTACAGCCAACAATTACAGCTGTTAGTGCTATCTTATCGTATTTTAAATGCCATCCTTTCACTTTGTAAACCAGCGCAAACAATGTCAGAAAAACTAAATTCTTGATTATGGACTGCCATGGGTTGAACTGCAGGTAATCACCAAAACAGTGACAATTATCGGTACGGCCTAAAACCAAGGCATACGTCAGTAGGCCTGTGTAGCCGATGAGCATCAGCACACTACCCCACCACATCAATTTGTGGAAACAATTGGATACCAGTCCAATACCCAAAATCAGTTCCACGATAATGGCGGCTCTCGCCACAAGAAACGAGAAGTTAAGGCTAAAAAAATGATAGCTGTACACATAAATCTCGAACTTGTCCATATCGGCAATCTTCAAAATGGCCGAAACGATGAACATGATTCCAAGAAGGACTTTTAAGATATATGCAAGCCGTTGTTTCATAAAAAAAACAAGGAGGACGACTAATGAAAATAGTCGTCCCCTTCTGTCGTTTAAGTGTTTAATTTACTTTCTTGTACAGTGAATTGCTGCATTGGCAAGACCGCCAATTTGGGCATTAAAATTGCCATTTTGCTCCAAGTCGGAACAACTTCCTTCTTCGATTGTGTAATCACCGAGGTCGGTTGTTGTTGAAACTCCAAGAACCTCAACTGTGTAAGTGCAATGACAAGTCTTCTGCTTTGAACATGAGGAACCAAGACCTAAAATGGCGATTACAGCGATAGCTAAAAATAATTTTTTCATTTTTTTTATTTTTATGTTGTTATTAAGGTTTTCCGTTGTTTCCCGAGTTATTGTTGTTATTATTATTGTTGTTATTGTTGTTATTGTTGTTATTGTTGTTGTGGCTTCCGCCGAGCAACTGGTCGAATAAACGTTCAAACCAAGTTCCATCAGGGTCTTTTGGGTCAACTTCTTTGCAGGTTATATGACCGCCCCACCCCACTATTTCTTTCGCTTTGTCACTGCAATTGCCATGTTCAATAACATACAGGTTGTATTTGTATTTTGCTTCCAAAGCCTCAAGCTGTTCCTCGGTCATACTCTCAATGTCCAAATCATCGCCTAAAGAAATATCCTCACCATCAATGAAAGCATAGCATTGGCAATATTTGTTTTTGCGGCAAGAATCAAAGCTTACCATCATCAATGCCAATGTCACTATGATCAATATTTTCTTCATCCGTTATTTTTTTGCAAAGATATAAAAATGTTTTGAAAAGCATCAAAAACCCTTCAATTGTTTTTCAATATCGCGTTTTGAGTCCTTGGTTTTAAGGCTCTCTCGCTTATCGTAATAATGCTTGCCACGCGCTAGGGCAATGTCGAGCTTAGCCAAGCCTTTCTCGTTGATATACAGCACGACAGGGATGATTGTCAGACCTTTCTCCTGCACCTTGTTCTTCAGCTTGCGCAACTCACGGGCGGTGAGCAAAAGTTTACGGTCACGCTTGGGATCATGGTTGTTATAAGTGCCTTTGTCATATTCAGCGATGTGCATTCCAACCACAAAAAGCTCTTGTTCCTTGAAAGTGCAATACGAGTCGGCCAAACTCGCTTTACCGTTGCGTATTGACTTGATTTCAGTGCCAGTAAGCACGATACCCGCCGTGAGCTGATCCATCAGGAAATACTCATGCTCGGCGCGTTTGTTTTTTATATTTATAACGTTATTGTTTTTCTTCTCCATCTCTTCTGTTCCTTATAAACCTTTGCAAAAGCCCACCCTGATCACAAACGGATTGGAATAAGGGCTACCTGACGAATTATAGCCATAATCCCATGAGAGATTATACAAAATGCTGTAATACACAAAACTGGTTGCGCTGAAATACTGGCGATAACCAGCACCAACAAAGACGCTGTTGTACCAGCGCGGAGCCGTCGGGTTCACTGCTTTCCCTCGAATCAACGCACACATCTCCTCGTCTTCTGCATGAATATACAATCCTCTGAAAATCTCATAGTTGGCATAAACCGCACCACTGAAATAATGGCAGAAATAACTGCCGTAATAATAGTCCGCATAAAAATTAAGGTCATATCCCAACCGCGCTCCGACTTCCAAACTACGTGTCAAGCGATAACCAACTTGCGGTGAAACACCAAAATAAAAACAATTATATGCGTAGCCAAGATCGGCATTCCCGCCCACAACAATCTTTCCTTTCATCACTTCAGGAGCGCCAAAAGTCTGAGCTTCAGCTTTTAACGAAACAAGAGCTACTAAAGCAATGACAAACGTCAATGAAACAATTCTTTTCATGTTATGATACTAATTCGCAGCAAAGATAGTTAATAATAAGCCTAATTGATTAAAAATCGCTAATTTTGTGCCAAAATTTCAAAGATGAAAAAATTTTTTTTCTTGATGATAGCAGTCGTGATGGTGTTTTCGGCCTGCCGCAAAGAGGACACTATCAGCAACGATCCAAGCCATAAACTATCATTTTCTGCTGACACCGTATTGTTCGATACGGTTTTCACCAGTTTAGGTTCCTCAACCCACCATCTTAAAATCTACAACACACACCAAGAAGATCTCAATATCAGCGAAGTTCGTCTCATGGGCGGTGAGCAGTCGAGATTCAAGATCAATTTTGACGGAGAGACGGGCACGGAATTTCACGACAAGGTCATTCCTGCCAACGACAGTATTTTCACTTTTTTGAATGTCACCATCGACCCAACTGATGGCGCCGTTCCTTTTGTTGTGGAGGACAGCATTATGTTCGTCACCAATGGCAACACTCAGATGATCAAGCTGGTGGCTTGGGGCCAGAATGCGCATTATATTGTGGCTGACCGTCAGATCAACTATTTCCCGAAATTCAAAATCATCGCCGACAGCTTGGAGACGACTCATTGGACCGACGATTTGCCATACGTGCTTTATGGTTATGCGTTGATTAACTCATACGGCACGCTACACATCCATGCTGGCACCCACATCTATGTGCATAGTGGTGGTGGCATTTGGTCGTGGAGCGATGGACAACTTATTATTGAAGGCACGAAGGAGAACCCTGTTGTCATCGAAGGTGACCGTATGGAACCGTTTTTCCAGAACCAACCCGGACAATGGGACCGCATCTGGCTCATGGATGCCCGTCCTGGTGCAGATCACCAGATCAACCATGCCATCATCCGCAATGGCTTCATTGGGATTCAAGCAGAGTCTTTTATCCATCCCACACAGTCAGCGTTGCGCATCAACAACACCGTGATGGAGAACCTCACCGGTGCGGGCATTTATGCAGTGCTCTATGCCATCGAGGCAAACAACATGGTCATTGACAATTGCGGACAACACGGCATTGCCATCGTTCAAGGCGGCGACTATCTCGTCAGGCACAGCACCATTGGTAACTACTGGTGGCAGTCGCCTCGCACCACAGCTTCGATGTATCTCTCTAACTATGTGGATCAAGACGGCGTGCGTTATGAGTATCCATTCCACTTTGAGATGTACAATAGCATCATTTACGGAGCGCAAGAAGAAGAGTTTGGCACAGCCTTGAGTGGCAATGAAGTTGATACCACCTATCTTTTTGACCATTGCCTGGTGAAAACCACCAAGTTCAGCAATGCTGATCCTGGATTCAACAGCTGCATATACAACCAAGAGCCTCTGTTTGTGGATTACCGCACATTTGATATGCATTTGAACGATGCACTCTCCCCCGCTGTCGGTGCCGGCAGCCCAGTCATTGCCGCACAAGTGCCTTTCGATATTGAAGGAAAAGACAGAAGGGAAACGCCAGATTTGGGAGCGTACCAATATTAATTAAGAAGTCAGAAGTAAGAAGGAAGAAGTCTGGATTCTTTCCCTCAAAATTTTTAATTCTTCTCTTTCTTGTAGTATTCTCTAAGAAATTCTGGCAGCTGGCGCATGGCGGCTTGCTCGCGCCATTGTTTGCGAACATCTTGGGCTGGGACTCCAAACACGGCTTTGCCCGGCTCAATGTTTTTATCGACGGCTGAGGTGGCCAACACCACGGCACCCTCACCGATCACAAGGTCTTTGTTGACGCAAACGCGCCCCCAGAGGATGACATCGTCTTCAATACGCGTGACACCAGCGATGGCTGCATGGCTGCCTATCAGACAGTTACGACCAATGTAGCTGTCGTGCCCCACTTGACAGTGGTTATCCATCTTGGTGCCACGACGGATGGTGGTGTCGGAAGTGACACCTTTGTCAATGCTGCACAAAGCACCAATCTCCACGTCATCCTCAATCACCACGCGTCCAAATGATTCAAACTTTTTATAGCCGTCGCCTCTGCGCTGGAAATAGTACGCATCGGCTCCAATCACGCTGCCTGAATGGATGATGACATTGTCACCGATGACACAGTAGTCGTAAATGGTGACATTTGGATGAATGACGCAGTTTTTTCCAATTTTTGTATGGTTCCCGACAAAAGAGCCAGGCATGATGACTGTCCCCTCGCCTATCTCAGCCGTAGGACTGATGGCTTGGGTGCAATTTTCTTTGGGACGATAATACCTCATCGCTTTCAGAAAGGCATCGAAAGGATCGTCATGAATGAGCAGGGCCTTGCCCTCAGGACACTCCACATGTTTGTTGATCAACACCACGGTGGCTGCTGAGTTCAAGGCCTTGCCATAGTATTTCGGATGATCCACAAAAGTCACATCACCAGCTTCAACTTTATGAATTTCATTGAAGCCAGTGATCGGGAACTTTGGGTCACCGACATACTGTGCGCCGATCAAGTCGGCGATGTGTTTTAATGTGGTTTTCTGTATTTTCATCAGGCTTTCACACGTTCGCAATATTCACCAGTACGGGTGTCAACACGAATCATGTCGTCGGTGTTGATGAAAAGCGGGACGCGAACCACAGCACCAGTCTCAACAGTGGCTTCCTTCAGTGCGTTAGTGGCAGTGTTACCCTTCTCACCAGGCTCGGTGTAGGTCACCTTCAGCACAGTCTTCACTGGCATCTCAGCGTACAAAATAGTTTCGGTTGAGGCATCAACAACAACGTCAACAACATCGTTTTCCTTCATGAATTTCACACCCGTGATGTTATCTTCTGCAATCGGAATCTGATCGTAGGTCTCAGTGTGCATGAAGATGAAATCCTCACCTTCTTTATATAAATACTGGTAAGGACGGTGTTCCACGCGGACTTCCTCAAGCTTTACACCGATGTCGAAACGCTTTTCAAGCACATTGCCACTGAGGACATCCTTCAGCTTGATACGCATGATTGTGTTGCCTTTTCCAGGCTTAACATGTTGGAAGTCAATGCAGAAATAAATCTTTCCGTCCATGCGGATGGCGCTTCCAATCTTTACATCTTGACTAAGCATAGTTTCTATTTTTGATTTAAAAATTTAAAATTTAAAGATTTAAAAGGGCAAAATTATATAAAAACGATGAAACATTCAAGGTTTTTTGTAAAAATCACTTGAAAACAATCTCTTTAAGGGCTTCGTACCCCACTAAATTATTGAGATTTTTCAACAATACTGACTTAGAATAGCTCAACTCATTCCGCAAACTGTCGGAGCTAAGCTGCACAAAAAGCACACCATCCTTGATATAAAGGTCTCTCGTGTATTGTGCGATAAACGGGCCGACCACACCATTCCATCCTTTGATGATTTTGACCTCATCAAGATAACCTGGACCTTTTCGTTCCTCGTAAAAGGCCTTGATCAAATCGCCTACAGTATTCTGGTTCGGGTCATTCATGTTCAATGAGATTAACGTGTCCTGAATCCACTTCAAATATCTTATGATTGATGTCGGTATCTTCAAACAGCCGCTCAATGCGTTGCTGTTGGGTATCGGTGATGAACACCTGCCCGAAGTGGTTGTCGCCCACCAATCTGACAAGCTTCATCACCCGCTGATCGTCAAGTTTATCGAAGATATCGTCAAGCAACAAAATGGGTTTATAACCGATCTTCTGATAGTTGTATTCAAACTGTGCAAGACGGATAGAAACCACAAAAGACTTTTGCTGACCTTGCGAGCCAAATTTCTTCAATGGATGGCCGTCAAGGCAAAATTCAAGGTCGTCCTTGTGAATGCCGACGTTGGTGTAACACGAATAGGTGTCCTGTTGAAGATTATCTTCTAAAAGTTGATGTAAAGGCTTCTGATCCAACTTAGAACTATAGCTTACTTCAACCTTTTCTTTAGCACCAGAAACCACCTCGTAATAATGCTGGAAGATAGGTCGGAACTCCTCCAAAAACTGACGGCGTTTAGCGTGGATGTCATCAGCGCAAGTGCAGAGCTGGTCATCCCAAAGCTGGAGCAGCGCCCGGTCGAAATGACGGTTATCGGCGAACTGACGGAGCTGCATGTTGCGCTGTAGCAAAGCTCGGTTATATTTGAGCAATGCGTTGAGGTAAAGCGGGTCGAACTGTGAGATGACACCGTCGATGAACTTACGCCGCAAGTCACTGCCCTCGTTGATCAAGTCACGGTCGTATGGCGAAATCATCACCAAAGGGAATTTCCCAATATGATCGGAAAGTCGGTCGTATTCTTTCTTGTTGAATTTGAACGACTTCTTGGTGTCGCGTTTTTGCACACAGGACACCAATTCGTTCTCTTTGTCATCGAAGCCGTAAATGCCATGAATGCTGAAAAAATCCTGATCGTGACGGATATTAAGCTTGTCAGTGGAGCCAAAGAAACTTTTACAAAAAGAAAGATAATAGATAGAGTCGAGAATGTTAGTCTTTCCCGCCCCGTTGAGTCCGACAAAGCAATTCACTTTCTCCGAAAACGTCAGCTCGGCGCTCTCGCAGTTCTTGAAATTGGCCAGTCTCAACTCTTTCAGATACATTTAGAACTTGTTGAGATCCATAGTGATAGTAAGATAGTTGGGCGACGCTACGATGCTGTTGCGAGAACGGGCATAGCTGATTTCGAACATCTTGATTTTGACGGCCAGCCCAGCGGAGAAGCCCACCAAGGTTCTTTCCTTGGGAACATCCATCGCCCAACGTTGACCATAGTTGAAAGCAGAACGCAGGACGATATTCTTGCCGATGGATAATTCACCGCCAACCACAATGTGGCAGAATAAGTTGCGGGCAAATTGAGTCACTTTTTTTTCGGGTTCAAATTCGCCAGTAAGGGGGTTGGTGTGCTGTTCAATGTAAGAAGGTGTCATCACAAACTTGTTCCAATGCTGGAGATCGTCGTACCAGAACATGACGGTCAGAGGTAAGTGTTCGAGCTTGCGCGAAGCGCCGAGGTCGATTGAAAATGGCAGACGGCAGTGACGATAGTCGAAATTGTTGAACAGCTGGGTGCCAATGTTTCGGGCAGTCAATGAAAAATTCCAACCGGCATCGGTGCGATACATGCCTGCAACATCCACCGCGATGGCACCCGCGGAATAGTTTTCGTATTGAATTCCAGCATATTTTAAAGCAGCCCCGATATGCCAATGTGGTGTGAGCTTTCGTCCCCAGCCTAAATTCACCGAGAAGTCGGAACAAGAAAAATCACTTACAATCATACCGCCTTCCGAAGTCTCATCAAAATGACCGTAATTGTGGTATTGCACTGTGGCGGCAAAGTTTCCTATCTTGCTGAAAGTGCGGGCATATTGCAGGGTTGCGAAATTAATATCGGTGTAGTAATCCACATACGACAATCCGAGTTTGTTGTGCATCCCCTCGCCTATTGCAGCGGGATTGAAGGTGGACAGCTGGATGTCATTGTCATACATGGGCAATGGCAATCCACCTAAAGCGGCTACCCGTGCCGAGTTGGTGGCTTTCAAGAAAGCGTATGTGCCATTGTTTTCCTGCGCAGAGACTCTCACAGTCATCAAGAGAACCAATATCGTGATAAAATGACTACGCATAACTTTAAATTCTTAATTCTTAATATTATACCAGCCCTCTCCCGCTTTTGATCAGCTTTCCTTCCTCCTTGAATGTCTCAGCGATCCTGTCGAGAATGCCATTCACGAAACGACGGCTGTCGGGAGTGCTGTAGTATTTTGAAATTTCTATATATTCATTAATGGTGACTTTGACAGGGATGTCGCGGAATTGAGTGAATTCGGTGAGTGCCATAAAGATGATGATTCTATCCATCAAGGCGATGCGGTCATAATCCCAGTTGGAGATATTGGCTTTGATCAGCTCCTGATACTCATCGGCATGTTTCAAAGTCTCTCTGAAAAGCCTGACAATAAAGTTTTTATCATCGTTAATAGGTTCATTCTCTGTTTTGTACATCGGCGGAATCTTGGTGTTTTCGTCGAAGTTTTCATCCATCTCGTTAATAAACTTCCATAGGAGAAAAACTCCAAGTTGATAGTCGCTATTATAGATTAAGCTCTTGTCAGAATAGAAATCGAACAGCAGCTCATCCTCAGAGATATGATTGTCAATGATATCAAGAACCAATTTTTTATCCAAAGCAAAACTGTCTTTGGTACTGATCATATATTCCTTGTATTCAGGATATTCGCGCATTCTGTTATAGAAACTGCGGATCAAGTCCTCGCGGTCGTCAACCCAACTGATCTTATACTTTTCCTGAAGGTTTTTCAAGTCTTTATTGTTTTCCAGCACATTCAACACGCGGTTATGGATAAACTTGCGGTTCGGGTTCAAGTCTTCCGCCGTGGGGAAATTTTTGTGCATGTTCTCTTCGATCCTGCGTTCTGCGAAGCTCCTTACTTCGGGCCAGAATGAAAGCTGACGAATAAAAAGTCCATAAAGGCTGTCCACACTGTCGAGAAGACGACGTTCGGCAGCCGCCAAATCAGTCTCTTCAGCCTGGTGATAGGCATAAATTTGCTGTAACACCTTGACTCTCAAAAACCTTCTGTTAAGCATAAAAATAAAATATTTACCGTGTTTAAAACTGCAAATATAAGAATTTATTTTATCTTTGCAATCACAACGTATGAAAAACAAACCAACACAAAACTTATTTATTTGAAAGGAAAAAAAGTATGAAAAAGAAATTCATTTGCCCAATCTGCGGTTATGTTCATGAAGGTGAGGAAGCGCCCGAGCGTTGCCCTCAGTGCAAACAAATCGTTGAATGGAAAGTCGTTGACGAAAATGTTGCTTTGAATTTTGTTACCGAGCATGTGCTTGGCATTGCCAAAGGCACTGGTGATGAGATGATCAAAGATCTTAACGCCCAATTCATGGGAGAGGCCACAGAAGTCGGCATGTATTTAGCCATGAGCCGTCAAGCTGATCGCGAGGGCTATCCCGAGATTGCCGAAGCTTTCAAGCGCTACGCCTTTGAAGAAGCCGACCATTGCTCACGTTTCGCCGAATTGCTTGGCGAGGTGGTGTGGGACACCAAGACGAACCTCTATAAGCGCATGATTGCCGAATGCGGTGCTTGTGAGGAGAAGATGCGCATCGCCCGCGTGGCCAAGGAACGCAATCTCGACGCTATCCACGATACCGTCCATGAGATGGCCAAAGATGAAGCCCGCCACGGCAAAGGCTTTGAAGGACTTTACAAACGCTATTTTGAATAATAACCTGAAGACAGAAGTCAGAAGACAGAAGACAGTATTCTGACTTCCGACTTCTGTCTCCTAAATTCTTAAAAAAATGATTAGCAAGAAATTAGCAAAAGCTATCAATGACCAAATCAACGCTGAGATGTGGTCGGCCTACCTTTATCTGAGCATGGCTCAGGACATCTATGCAAAAGGCTTCAAAGGCATCGCCCATTGGTACAAGGTTCAGTTTTTGGAAGAACAAGCCCACGCCGCCATCATGATCAATTACCTGCATTCGCAGGATGAGAAGGTCATCCTTGCCCCTATCGCTAAAGTGCAGACCAGCTGGAAGACCGTGCTTGATGCTTTCGAGGACACTCTTGAACATGAGAAGAAAGTCACAGCCATGATCAATAACCTCTGCGACATCGCCGACGAGGATCACGACCGTGCCGCTGGCAACTTCTTGGCTTGGTTCATTGACGAACAAGTTGAAGAGGAAGAAAACGCCCGCGACCTCATCGCCCAGTGCAAGATGATTGACGGACATATGGGCGGCATGATCATGCTCGACAAAGAGCTTGGCGCCCGCCAGTACCACACTCCATCACCGTTGAAAAATGCGGATTGATGTCTGTGGAATGCCAAAAAAAAGCCCCGGTTTCGGGGCTTTTTTTATTTGGTGATGATAACTTTGATGGTTTGGGATCCAATATCCGATGAAGCCTTGATGAAATACACCCCGGATTCAAGCCCGTTGAGATAATGCTCAAAAGTGGTGTGATTCAACCCATTGAAATGATACGTGTGAATATTACGCCCCATGATGTCATAGACACTAAGCTCTGCGATGCAACCTTCCTTGATGCTGATGTGGACATCGCCCTTGGAAGGGTTAGGATAGGCCATGATGATTTCGTTCTTCTGCACAAAAGTATCTTCCACATGTAACACGTCGAAAGCCTTGGTGAAATCAGGGATGCCGTACCCATATTTGCTGTCGGGATTGTCAGCCCTATTGCCGCTTTGGCGAATCACATCGCAGATCTCTTGCACCGAGGCGCTTGGGAACGCCTGACGCAGACATGCCACCGCACCAGCCAGCACAGGACATGCGAACGATGTGCCGCTGCCATGATAATAAGGCCACCATGAGCCATACCCTGAGGCGACGTATGTGTCTTCGCCCATAGCCATCACATCTGGCTTGATGCGTCCATCGTAAGTAGGACCAACGGAACTGAAGTCCGCGCGAATCCCACTCCCATTCACAGCGCCAACAGTGATAATATGCTCTGCATCAGCGGGAATGCCCAAAGTGCAAGTGCCGTCATATTCATTACCGGCAGCGACGACACAAATCATGCCACGGCTTGCGGCAATCTCAGAACCTATCGTCATCGGAGCCGTCTGTCCGTCAAAATGCTCAAAAGGATGATTCCACTGGGACATGTCGAAATCAATGTAACCTAAGGAGGTGGAACACACATCCACGCCCAAGCTGTCAGCATATTCAGCGCCTGAGACCCAATTGTATTCCTCAATGATGTTCTCGCTATTGCCATCCTCGGTGTGAATCAAATAATAGGAGGCTTTCGGTGCCGTCCCCACCATGTTGTTGGGATCGTATGCGCCCATCGTACTCAAGCATGACGTACCGTGCGTGCTTTGCGAATAGACCGTGGTGGAACCGTAAACAAAATCACGAACGCCCAACAAACGTCCCTCTTCGCGCATGTTGTCGAAACAGCTTTGTTCTGGAGTCCCTTCAAATCCACCATCCAGAACTGCAATCACAATGCCTTCGCCATCAAATCCCATGTCGTGCAACTCATTGGCTTTTATTTGCGCGACCTGCGTCTCGGCTTCGCCATAAAAGCCTCGCATGTTACGGGGACTTTCAACAGCCTTGACTTCGTTAGCCATCCAGCGTTCTTTATCTTTTTGAGCTTCAGGAAAATCCTTGCAATTTCTCACGGTGGCGACAAATTCAAGCGCATTAATTTCGTCAATCACGCCGGTATTTGAAGTATAGACCGAGACCCCATTGAGCCACTTCGAGGGATTCAAGAGTTGAGCCCCGCAATCGGCCACGGCCTGAAGATATTGTGGATTCACGGGAAGGTCATACTCGTCAATCTCAATGCCGAGTCGGGCACGTCGGTCTAAGGCACGCTGGCTGAGATAATCCTCAGGAACGTTAATAGAATAAGGTGAGTCGTTCTTGTCAGTGAACTGCACCCAATAAATGTTAGTGGCGATCTGTGCCTGGGCATAAAAACCAGCGACAAGTGCCAGTAAAAGTAAAGATAGCTTCTTCATAGACTGCTTTTTTAAGTTGTGGCAGCAAAAATAAGAATTTTTTATCTAATTTTACCGAAAATTTCAATTATGCGAATCGACATCATTGCCATCTTCCCAGAAATGTTTCAAGGTCCCTTTACGGAATCCATCATCAAACGCGCCATCAACAAAGGTATTGTTGAGATTGAGTTGCATAACCTCCGCGACTACAGCACTGACAAACACAAGAAAGTGGATGACTACCCGTTTTCCGCGGGAGCCGGCATGGTGATGATGATCGAGCCAGTGGACAACTGCATCACCCACCTGAAAAGTCAGCGCGACTACGACGAAGTAATCTATATGAGTCCTGACGGTGAGCTTCTCGACCAGCCGTTGTGCAACCAACTCTCACTGAAACAAAACATGATCATCCTTTGCGGTCACTACAAAGGCATCGATGAGCGAATCCGCGAGCATCTCATCACCAAGGAAATCTCTATAGGCAACTATGTGTTGTCAGGTGGCGAATTAGGAGCTGCTGTCCTTGTGGACAGCTTGGTTCGTCTGATTCCAGGTGCTTTGGGTGATGAGACCTCAGCCCTCTCCGACTCATTCCAGGACGGGTTAGTCTCCCCTCCCGTCTATACGCGTCCCCGCAGTTACAAAGGTTGGGAAGTCCCTGAGATACTGCTGTCAGGCAATGACGCTAAAATTAACGAATGGAAATTAGAACAAGCCTGGCAACGCACCAAGGAACGCCGCCCTGAAATGTATGAAATATTGAAAAAAAGCGAATAAAAAGCGTTCATAATCAAAATTTTTTGTATATTTGCACCCGTTTTTGAGGAAAAATATATAAAAAAATATTATATAAAATGAAGAACGCATTAATTCAATTTGTTGAGGATCAAGTCGTTGTAAAAGACTTTCCCAAGTTTAGAGCTGGTGACACCGTCACCGTTACTTACAAGATTGTCGAGGGTAACAAGGAACGTCTTCAGAAGTTCCAGGGCGTTGTTTTGAAACGCAGTGGATGCGGCAAAACCGCAACGTTCACTATCAGAAAGATTTCGAACAACATTGGCGTTGAAAGATGTTTCCCCATCGCCTCTCCTATGATTGACAGTATTGAGCTGAACAAGGAAGGTGCCGTCCGTAAGTCACGCATCTACTACCTCAGAGGCCTGCGTGGTAAGAAGGCTCGTATCAAGGAAGCCAAACGCAATTGATTTCCTTAACGATTCGAAAAATTGCAGGGCTGTCACATCGTGGCAGCCCTGCGTTTTTTATTTGCGTTTGAAAATACTTTTTCGTAACATAAACACTGTAAGCACAGCCCAAAACGCGACCAAGATTCCCAATGTAATCCAAGTGGCTTTCATACTTTGCGGGGCGAAACCCATCAAAAGCAGCACCGGGAAACCTAAAACAATGGCAGCTAAAGTTTGCAGCACCAAATTGTTGGCGGCTGGAGTCTCAAACTTCGGGTCAATCTCACGCAAAAGAATCATGCCGTTGGAAGCCGTGCCAGTCAACATGCCGAACATGGAGAAAAAGCCCTCGTACTTGTAATCAGGATAGAGATGCTTGCTGATCCATAGCACATAAACGAAAGTGGCAATGGCGCCCAATGTGCAGATGATGATGAATGGCAGAACGAACTTGCCGAACTCATCAAAACTGATGGCGGCGGTACCAGCTACAATCATGATGTCGAAGCAGAAGCCGCTGATGCGATTCAGCATATAATTATTAATGTATTCGCGCCGCATTAGGCGTTGCCTCTTAAATACTCTCAAAATGTTCTTGAAAGCAATGCCAAACAGGGTGCCTATCAAGAAGTTGAAGCCCCATAACATGGGTTTCAATGTGTTGGTGCCGAAGTTGCCCAGGTCCATTTTCTGAATCCAATTGGTGAACAGATACACCAAGAAATACACGAACAAAACCATGCAGATTTGAACTGAGAGCTTGTCGATAGACTCAGCGTCCGGAATCTCGTTTTTGCCTTCGTAATCCTCTAATTTGTTGATTTGTGCATCGGCAATTTTCTTGGCCGAGAGTTTCCCTTTTCGTCTCAGAATATTCATATATACCACACCGATGACACTGCCCACGATGAAACCCATAGCGGCAATCGACAATCCGAAGTCAGCGCCGGCGAAGTCGATGCCTTGCTGCGAGGCCCACCCCGTGTAAATCTTTCCGAAATTCAAGGCCTGTCCGGGACCTTGTCCATAGCCCATAGGCAGCAGCAATCCAGCGGCATAAAAAATTTTATCTCCGAAGAGGAAAAACGGGATCGAGATCAACAAGCCCACAATACCCTGGATAACGTATGAAGACGCCGTCAAAGCACCCGTCTCAATCACTTTCATCGGAGTGGATTTTGACTCTATTTTATTGTTTTTCAAGGCCAAGGCTACAAAACCCAAACCCAACGCATGATAGGTCACAATTTCCATCATCGGCTTGTTTATGAGTTCACGGCAGTTAGGAAACGCTTTGAAAATCAAGAGCAACAATCCACCGAGCAATGCTGATGGAAGCAAGCTTTTTTTAAGGAACGGGACCTGTGTGCGCAACACATTACCCACAAGCAATGCGGTTGCAAGAATACAAAACTGAATCAACCATTGCCAAGCCTCCGGCCTGTCAAAGGTCATTACTTGCGAAACATCCAAAATTGTCATAACTTTAAAATTAGTATGCAAACGTACTATTTTTATAATTAATATCCAAAGCAAAAGTTGTAATTTTGCGCCATGAAAATCGCATGGCAACTTTTCAGCACTTTCTTCAAGATTGGAGCCTTTACTTTAGGGGGTGGTTATGCCATGCTTTCCATGGTGGAGAAAGCTGTTGTTGACAAGAAGAAATGGATTCCTTCGGATGAGTTTTGGGACATGATTGCCATCGTGCAATCGCTGCCAGGAGTTTTCGCTGTGAACACAGCCCTGTATGTCGGACACAGGATAGCGGGAAGAAAAGGTGCGGCAGCTGCCATGTTAGGCGCCATCATTCCCTCTATCGTGATCATCCTGTTGTTGGCGACTATCTTCAAGGAATACCGTGACCTGCCGGTGGTGGAGCGAATCTTCAAAGGCATCCGCCCCTGTGTTGTCGCATTGATCCTTGCTCCGTCGCTGCGGATGATCAAATCGGCTAAAATCACCTGGAAAACAGTTATCATCCCGATGGCCACTGTATTTCTGATCTGGTGGTGCAAGGTCTCCCCCGCCATCATCATTTTAGCCGCTATTGCGGGAAGTTTGATTTATGCCGTTATCATGGAGCGCAAAATGAAACAAACACAAACGGTTGACAAGGAGGAGAAGGCATGATTTACCTGCAATTGCTTTGGGTTTTCATCAAGATCGGCGTTTTGGGTTTCGGCGGCGGTTATGCCATGCTTTCATTGATCCAACACGAAGTTGTTGACAATTACGCTTGGATGACCACGACAGAGTTTGCTGACATGGTGGCCATCTCACAGATGACACCAGGGCCAATCTCCATCAACATGGCTACATACGTGGGCTATACCTCGGGTGGCTTCTTTGGGTCTCTCCTCGCCTCTTTCGCACTCTGTCTGCCATCCATCATCATGGTTTACATCATCATCCGGCTTTTCAAGAGCAAAAAAAGCGGATCGCTGATGAAGAATCTCCTTAAAGGATTGAAACCAGCCATCGCGGGATTGATTTTCGCCGCTGGCCTCTCAATGATGAACACACAAAACTTCGTGCAGATAGGCAAAGGCGAGAACAACATCAGCATTGTGATTTGCGTCCTCGCCTTTGTGGCTTCGTATTTCTTCAAAGCTAACCCGATTTTGCTGATTGTGCTTTCGGGCGCCGTTGGCTTCTTCGTGTATTAGTTCTCCTTGAACATTTTTTCGATCACGTCCTTGTATTTGTTGGTGATGGCTCTGCGCTTCACCTTGAGTGTCGGCGTGATCAAGCCGTTGCCCACACTCCATTCATCAGCGATAAGTACATGTTTCTTAATCTTCTCAGTCTCGCCCAAGCCTTTGTTTAATTCCTGTACCTCCTTGAAATACAGTTTCTGCACTTCGGGCAGCTTGATAATCAGCTCTGGGGTCGTATAACGGATCTTTTCCTTGGCGCACCAGTTCTTGAGATAGGTGAAGTTCGGCACGATGAGAGCTCCTGCAAACTTTTGGTTCTCGCCCACCACAACAATCTGCTCGATTAATTTAGAGGTGCTGAACTTGGTCTCAATGACATCGGGGTTGATGTATTTCCCTCCCGAAGTCTTGAAGAGGCTCTTGATGCGTCCTGTGATCATGAGCAGCCCATTTTCGTTGAATTTGCCCATGTCCCCAGTGTGGAACCATCCGTCGTTGTCAATAACCTCGGCGGTCAGTTCAGGATGCTTATAATAGCCCATCATCACATTGTGTCCGCGGCAAATGATCTCACCTTCTTCGGTGATTTTCACCTCCACGCCACGGAGCGGAGGACCCACACAACCCACTTCACGCTGGTGAGGCCCCTTGTTACTGACAGCGATCACCGGCGAAGTTTCTGTCAGGCCATAACCTTCAAACACAGGCATTTGGATGGCCGAGAAAAAGGAGGCTATCTTAGTGTGCAAAGCGGCTGCACCCGAAACAATGCGCTCAAATCGATCTGCACCTATCTTTGCGCGAATCTTCGAATAAACCAATTTGTCAGCTATGCGAAGCTTCAAGTTATAGAGCCAGTCGCGTTTGTCATCGTCAATCTTGTAGCGTTCGGCAAGATGCACCGCCCAGAAGAAAATGACTCTTGAAATACCTGTCATCTTCTTGCCCGAGGCAATGATGCCTTCATAGAAACGTTCCAGCACACGAGGCACGCAGCACATCATCGATGGACGCAGCTCCTTGATATTGTCAGCCAAAGTAGCCAAGCTCTCGGCGTAATAAATAGACATTCCCAAATATTGGTAGGTATAGATGAGCAAGCGCTCATAAGCATGGCACTCAGGCAAGAATGAGAACGCGATGCTTCCAGGTTTGCACGGAATGATGTCATAGACACCCATAACCTGATTGATGATGTTGGAATGCGTGAGCATCACACCTTTTGGAGTGCCTGTGGTACCTGAAGTATAGATCAACGTCACGCAGTCGCTTCCCTTCACTGCGGCTTTGCGACGCTCCAGCTCCTCTTTGTGCGGATGCAAGGTGCCAAGAGCGATAATCTGGTCGAAATAGGGATATTTCTCACGGTCAACCATGGTGTAAACATGCTTGATCGCAGGAATGTCGGGCAACACATTAGTCACCTTGTTCATAACAGACATCCCATCAAGAAACACAAGTTTGGCCTCGCAGTCATTCAAAATATAATGGTAGTCCTCCTGACTAATAGTCGGATAGATGGGCACGTTGACGGCGCCAATTTGCATGACTGCCATGTCGATGATGTTCCATTCGGGTCGATTGCTCACGATGAAAGCCACCTTATCGCCTTCCTCGATGCCAAGCTCAATAAGGGCGTAGCTCAACTTAGTCGTCAATTCAATATATTCCTTGATACTATACTTACGCCATTCCCCATCCTTTTTGCCCGCAAGAGCCACCGAATGATCGGGATATTTCTCAAGATAATTCGGTAATAAATCGAATATTCGCTTGATTTCCATATAATTAGTTGCTCGTTTTCAATCAGAATAATTTGCAAAGATAAAAACTATTTGATTACAAAAGTCAAAGTCATTAAAAAAACACAATGACAAAATGTCATGCAAATATCTTTGTGGTGACAAAATGGCCAATTTATGGGGTTTGGTTAAAGATTTGATGAAAGTTGTGTCAAAAATCAAATAAAATAAAACAATATGGAAAACAAGTATGAATCATTGAACCGTTACGCCAAGAACTTGAACGAGCTGGCGAAAGCTGGAAAGCTTGATCCTGTGATTGGGCGTGATGAAGAGATTCGGCGTGTGCTGCAAATCCTGTCACGCCGAACGAAAAACAACCCTATATTAATAGGTGAGCCTGGTGTGGGTAAAACCGCCATTGTGGAAGGTCTCGCCCAACGTGTTGTCAATGGCGATGTGCCTGAGAATCTGAAAAACAAATTGGTGTTTTCGTTGGACATGGGTGCCTTGATTGCAGGCGCTAAATACCAGGGCGAGTTTGAGGAACGTCTGAAAAGCGTCATCAAGGAAGTTGTTGACAGTTCCGGCGACGTGGTGCTGTTCATCGACGAGATACACACACTGGTCGGCGCAGGTGCCACGGGTGGAGCTATGGATGCGGCCAACATCCTGAAACCTGCCCTTTCGCGTGGCGAACTTCAATGTATCGGTGCAACTACCTTAAAGGAATACCAACAGTATTTCGAGAAGGACAAAGCCTTGGAGCGTCGTTTCCAAATCGTCATGGTGGATGAGCCTGACGAGGCATCGGCAATCTCTATCCTCCGTGGTTTGAAGGAACGTTACGAGAACCACCACCATATTCGTATTCTCGACGAGGCTATCGTTGCGGCGGTGCAGCTCTCAGTGCGTTACATCTCCGACCGTTTCCTGCCCGACAAGGCTATCGACTTGATCGACGAGGCCGCTGCCCGTCTCCGTCTGCAAATCGACTCGGTGCCTGAAGATCTTGAAAACGTGGAACGCGCCATCCGTCAGCTGGAAATTGAACGCGAGGCTTTGAAACGTGAGAATGACACTAAAAAGGTCAACGAATTAGGCCAAGAACTCGACAAACTCAACGCCCAAAAGGCCGAAATCAAGGCGAAATGGGAAAAAGAACGTCACTTTGTGGAAATCATCCAAAAGGAAAAAAACAACATTGAGCAATACAAGCACCAAGCTGCTGTGGCTGAGCGTGACGGCGATTACGGACGTGTAGCTGAACTACGCTATGGTAAAATCCGTGACGCAGAAGCCTCTATCGAAAAGGCCAAAGCTGACCTGCTCAGAGTGCAAGGCGATCATCCGCTGATCGACGAGGAGGTCTCCTACCAGGATGTGGCCGAAATTGTATCGCGCTGGACAGGCATTCCTGTCAAAAAAATGATGCAAAGTGAGCGTGAGAAGTTGTTGAATCTTGAGGGTGAGCTGCACAAACGTGTTGTGGGACAAGACGAAGCCATCCGCGCTGTGTCTGACGCCATAAGGCGTAGTCGTGCTGGTTTGCAGGACTCGAAACGACCCATTGGCTCCTTCATCTTCATGGGAACCACCGGCGTGGGTAAGACTGAGCTGGCCAAGGCCTTGGCAGAGTTCCTGTTCGACAACGAGAACAACATGGTGCGTATCGACATGTCGGAGTATCAAGAGCGTCACACGGTCTCGCGTCTGATTGGTGCACCTCCAGGATATGTGGGCTACGAAGAAAGTGGCCAACTCACTGAAGCAGTGCGGCGTAAGCCTTACTCGGTAATCCTTCTCGACGAGATTGAGAAAGCCCATCCCGATGTCTTTAACATTTTGCTTCAAGTGCTCGATGACGGTCGTCTGACCGACAACAAAGGACGTACCGTTGACTTCAAGAACACCATAGTCATTATGACATCCAACATCGGCGCAGGTATCATCCAAGAGAAAATGTCAGATGCCGCCACGGCGACTTCCGAAGCTGTCTTTGAACAAACCCGTAACGAAGTCATGGATCAGTTGCGGCAGTTCATGCGGCCAGAGTTCCTGAACCGTATCGACGACATCATCATGTTCCGTCCTCTGAGTGAGAGCCAAATTGCCGAAGTGGTCCGTATGCAGTTCAATCAAGTCAAGAAAATGCTTGATGAAAATGGCATCAGCATTGACATCACCGATGAAGCCGTTGACCTTATCGCGCGTCAAAGTTACGATCCACAGTACGGTGCGCGTCCTGTGAAACGTATGATGCAACGTGAATTGCTGAACGAGCTTTCACGCATGATTATCGCCGATGAAGTGGATAAGAACAAACCTATCACGGTGAACGTCAAAGACGGAAGACTCCATTTCGAGAATTAAAATATTAACTCTTGACCGATTTCGTAGTCACCCAAGTGGAACGGAAGAATATCAGCAAGAGGGTAATGATTTCCAATCTGCCCAACAGCATATCGGCAGAGAGAATCCATTTGGCCGCTGTCGGCAAGTCGGCCAAGCAAGCACCTGGGCCTGTGGCTCCCGAGCCCAGCCCCAGGTTGCTAAAACAGGTCAAGAAGGCAATACTTGCATCCTCCAGTCCCATTCCCACCGAGGTCAAAACCAACACATTGAGTATGAGCAATATCATAAACCATGACAAAAAGTTGCACACGCGTCTGATTGTGATTTCGTCAATGCTCTCTCCCGAAATTTTCAGTGAATACATACCCGTGGGATGAACCAGCTCTTTTAAGGCATTCCTGATGAATTTGATGATTACAATGACGCGCACCATCTTGATGCCTCCACTGGCCGATCCCGCACAACCGCCTATGATTTGCATCAGCAAAGTGGGAATCACAAAAAGAATTCCCCATAAGTCATAGTTGGAATTATGTGCCGAAAAACCAGTGTTCGACAGCATGGATACCACATGGAAAAACGAAGTGCTGAACAGGTCTCTCCTCCCCTCTGGATAACTGGCTATCTGTACCTCAGTGACGCCATTCATATATGGGGCGGCCACGAACAGTCCCATAAAAATTATGGTCATAACCACAATAGATGCCAGATATGCCCAAACCTCCTCGTTTTTCTTAACTAAATCCCAGCGGCCTGATACAAGAAAATAGAATATGGAGAAGTTGGTCGCCGATAGGATCATAAAGGCAACAGCCACATATTCGACATAATTGGACTGAAAATAGGCTATGCTATCCTGATGGGTGCTGTACCCGCCGGTGGATATAGTGGTGAAAGCATGGCAAACAGCATCGAACAATGACATGGGACCCAGTGAATACATGAATGCGCACAGCAAGGTCATCAAGATGTAGATAATCCAAAGGATTCGCGAGGTGACATGCATCGAAGGCGACAGTTTCTCAATGCTCATCCCGGGTGCCTCAGCCGCAAAGAGCGAAGCTTTTTTTGAACCTTTGGCCACCGTGGGGATAAAAGCGAGTGTAAACACGACAATCCCCAAGCCGCCCAACCATTGCATGATGGCACGCCAAAACAGAATGCTGTGGGTCTGCTCGTCCACATTCTTCAGTATCGTAGAACCCGTGGTGGTGAATCCAGAGATAGTCTCAAAAAAGGCATCCGTCACATTGTCAATAGAGCCGCTCAGCAGGAAAGGCAACATCCCGAACAAAGAGAACAAGATCCATGACAAAGATACAATTGCAAAGGTGTCATCATTATCGAAGCCCGTGTTACGTCTCTTTCCCACAACATACAGGACCATCCCCACAAAACCAGTGATGGCAGCCGTAATCAAAAAACTTTTAAGGTCATTCTCGTCATAGTACCAAGCCACCGAAGCCGTCAGCAAAAGAGCGGCGGTCTCAATGAATAGTAGAACACCGAATAACCTTGTCCTCATCTATTGCCATTTTTCAGCCCATCCGTCGCCGTAGTCGAAGTCATCGTCAAGTTCATCATTTTCCTCTTCTTCGTGATACGAGTCATCAGCCATCGGCTTCACCCACTTGCGGAAACTGGATGAAGCGATGGCTGTGATCTGACCGTCTTTCTCTGGCGAGACGGCGATGTCGATCTCGTCGTGCGACAGCTCTTTAAGCCAAACAACAAGTTCAGAGAAGCCCATTTCGGTGACTTGATATCCCTCCCAATCCTCTTTTGCAGCTTCTGCGGCCAAAGTCTCACGCTCCCATAACGGGATATAGGAGTTGCCATCGGAATCTTCCAGCATGGCGAACATGCCAGTCATGGCTTCAAGAAGCCACACCTTTCGGGTTTCGGAAATGGTGTTCAGAAAGGATTCAAGTCTGTCCATAGTTATCTTTTTGCGTTTCTAAGTTGCTGTTGTTGTGCTTTTTGGGCTGCTTCAAGCCGTTGCTGGAAACGGGATTTCTTCTGGGGCTTTCTCTTGTTTTCCTCGATAGTCGCGCGCACCTTGTCCTCGTCAATCATCTTACGGAAGACAAACATTTGGATGAAGGTGATGATGTTGGCAAGCATATAGTAATAGCTCAAGCCGGCCGAATAGCTATTGAAAATGCCGAGGAACAATATCGGCATGAGGTACATCATAATCTTCATTCCTTTCATCTGAGGATTGGCTGTGGTGTCCATCTGCTTGTTATTCACGTAGGTGTAGATGAAAGTCGTGATGGTCATCAGCAAGCAGAAGAGGCTCACATGGTCTCCATAACCCGGAATGCGGAACGGGAGATCAAGGATGCTGTCGTATGTTGACAAGTCCTCTGCCCACAAGAACGGCTGCTGGCGCAACTCTATTGATGACGGGAAGAAGCGGAACACAGCGATGAGTATTGGGAACTGCAAAAGCATTGGAATACATCCCGAAGTGGGGCTGGCTCCCGCCTGCTTCTGCAAGTTCATGATAGCCTGCTGTTTTTTCATCGCGTCTTCCTCTTTAGGATACTTTGCTGCGATTTCCTCCATCTCCGGCTTCAGCACACGCGTGATAGCCGTGGATTTGTAGGATTTGAAGGCAATCGGGAACAACAGTATCTTGATAAGGATGGTCAAAATCAAAATAACGATACCGTAATTCCAGCCGTAGGACCCTAACCAGTCAAACACATAAATGACAACGTAGTTGATCCAGCGGATCAGGAAGAAATTACCCACATCGATCTGACGTTGAAGCTTAAGGTCGTATTTCTTCAAAGTCTTGAAATGGTTCGGCCCGAAATAGAACGACATCGGAAAATCGTTCACCTCGGCGTTGAAACTGTAAGGAATCTCAAGGCTTGAGCCCATCGTTTTGAAATATTTAGGGCTCTTCTTTCCATTCTCAGTAGTAGAGCTGATCTTGGCGCTTGCGAAGCCGTTCTTAGCCACTAAAACATTGCAGAAAAACCTTTCCTTGAACGACACCCAGTTGATGCTTGAGTTGATAGTCTCTTCCTTATGTTTGCGGTCATCAAGGCGGTCAACCTCATTCTCATTCATCGTTTTATAATACACCGTAGTGTTGATAAAGCGATCCACATCCTTTTCATGCTGCAAGAGGTCAACCTTCCAATCAAGATTCATGTAGTTGATATTATTGGCAATGACATCCTGCAAGCCCACCGTACGGAGATCGAAATCAAACATGTAGTTGTCATCATAAATCGTATAGACAAACTCCAAGTATTTACCAGCATCATCGGTGGGAAGACGCAAAGCAAAAACGATGCTATCGCCGTCTGAAGTCACCAAGTCGCCTCCTTGGTAAAGTTTTCCATTCACATAGGGTTGGAAATACAGCTGCGAGGTGTTGATGATACGGTTGTTTGAGAAAAACGACAAGTCGAATACCGCGGTCTCTGGATCAAAGCTGATCAGCGGCAGCGAGTCGTAAGTTTTGTAATCTTTCAGCTCGACTTGTTTTACAAAGCCACCTTTGTTGGTGACGGTAATCCTCTGCAATTTGTTTTCGAGGGTCCAAAATTGTTCCTCACCTGTCGAAGCAGAGGCAAAAGTCCCGAACTTGTCGCGGCTGATTCGAAGCTGCTCTGAGGCGGCAGTGGCAGAGTCCATCTCTTGTGTCATGGAAGCCAATGCTGTGTCTGCCACCGCTTTGTTCTTTTGCTCTTCTGCAAATCGAATTGAATCAAGGATGGCGGCCTCTTGGCGCGCCATCCTGATGGAATCTTGAATTCGTTGTTGTTCGGCGAGTTCTGCTTTAGAAGGTTGCATCCACCACATCCATCCAAACAGAATCAGCCCGATGAGGATAAAACCAATAAGTGATGATTTATTCATCTAAACTTCTTTCTTCTAACTTCTGTATTCTGTCTTCTTAATAATACCTATAGCTCTTCACCTGGCCGATGTGACGTGCAAGGCGAACCACCTGGTTGCTGTAGCCGAATTCGTTATCGTACCACAGATACAAGATCACGGTCTTGCCGTCTTCGCTGACCTTGGTAGCTGGTGCATCGAAGATGCAGGCGCAGCTGTCGCCGATGCCATCGCTTGAAACAAATTCAGTGTTGGTGCTGAAGCGGATCTGCTCGATGAGATTCCCTTCCAAGCAGGCCTTGCGGAAGCACTCGTTCACTTCTTCCACGGTGGTCTCGCGTTCAAGGTCGAGGGCAAGCACTGCCAAGGAGACGTCAGGTGTAGGCACACGCACAGCATTGCTCGTCAGCTTTCCTTTCAGTTCGGGAATGGCTTTGGCAGCAGCCTTGCCAGCGCCCGTCTCGGTGATAACCATGTTTAACGGGGCTGAACGGCCACGACGCTCTTTCTTGTGGTAGTTATCCAACAGGTTCTGGTCGTTGGTATAGCTGTGAATGGTCTCAATGTGGCCCTTCACGATGCCAAAGTTCTTCAGCATGACTTCCAAACCCGGCACGATAGCGTTGGTGGTGCAGGAAGCGGCCGAGAAAATAGTTTCTTTCTCGAGGTCGAGTGTGTCTTGGTTAACACCATAAACAACATTCGGAATATCGCCTTTGCCAGGAGCGGTAAGCAGCACCTTGGCCACACCCTTGGCTTGCAGATGACGCGAGAGCGATTCTCTGTCGCGGAAAGCACCTGTATTGTCAATGAGCAAAGCGTTATTGATTCCGAATTGCGTATAGTCAAGATCTTCAGGGTTTTTGGCTTCGAGGAAAAGAATCTTCTGACCGTTGACCATCATAGCGTTTTCTCCCTCAACGGGTGTGCATACGCCATGGAAATAACGGTGTACCGAATCGGTACGGAACAGGTTGATGCGTTTGAGGATGTCCTCAGGTGAATTTTTGCGAGTGACAATGGCGCGAACACGGAGGGCGTCTCCTCTGCCCGCCATCTCCGTCATCTCACGGCAGAGAATACGGCCAATACGACCGAAACCGTAAAGGATGACATCCTGCACCTTGTTGCTGCGCGGAAGGGCGTCGATGATATAGCCAAGCTTGTCGCGGACAAAAGCGGTCACGTTGTTATTGTACTTTTCTTTTTCGTCTGACCATTCCGAGTTAAGACGACCTATGTCGATACGAGCCGGTGCGAGGTTCTCAGCAAGGAGAGCCTTGGCAAGCAGCAGTGAATCCTGAACACGGACTGGTTTGCCCAAAACAGCCTCGGCGCGGAGGTGCTTGTTCAAGATCTTGCCTGATCCACGGTTAACCAAAAGTGAGCGTAACAGAATCAGTTCCACCGACTTGTCATACCAAAGTCTTCCAACAATGTTGATAAGTTCGTTGGCGGCTTTCTCATTTTCATTCCATGCTTTGAGTGAGCTTTCGTAACTATCCATAATGTTGTATTTTTAATTAATGAATGATTTTTTGCAAAAATAGAAATTATTTAAGAATAAAAAAAATTTAGGTCGTTTTATTTTACCACAGCAGCTACTCTCCTTCCGTTGTGATCGGGAAAGGAATCGGTTCTGTGACGCTCTCCACGGAAAGCACACTGTCAACCACGTACTTACTCATGCCTCGCCATGGCAATGCGCCAAAATACTCCTTATAGTGCAGTTCCACCCGTTTCCCCGCGCAGCGTTCCAACTGCCGGGCAACGTTCTCGTCTTGTACTGAGAAATCAAACTCATTGGACTGGATGGTGCCAGTGCTGTTCTTTGAGTTGTATCCTGCCAATATAAGGCGCCCCTCGTAGGTCTTGAAGACATAACCTTTGTAAACAAAGAAGTTCATCTCCCCTGCCTTGACACCGCTACCGAACACAAAATAGAACTTAAAGAAAAACCACACCGCCAATCCGGCCAGGGCAACCACCAAGACGCCCAGTCCAATTTTGCCGGCTTTCGTCATGGCTTACATCCTTTCATTGACGGCATCCCAGTCGATGATTTGCCAAAGGGCAGCAAGATGGTCAGGACGACGGTTTTGATAATCAATGTAATAGGCATGTTCCCACACGTCGAACGTCAGCAACGGCTTCAAACCTTTAGTCACAGGGTTGCCAGCGTTGGTTTCTTGAGTGATGACAAGTTTTCCGTCTTTGTCAGCCGACAGCCAAACCCATCCAGAGCCAAACAAAGTGGCGCCTTTCTTGGCGAACTCTTCCTTGAAGGCTTCAAATGAGCCAAACTGAGCGTCAATGGCTTGGGCTATTTTACCCGTTGGACGGTTGTCGGCCTTTGGCGCTCTAAACTGAGTGAAATAAAGATTGTGGTTCAGGATCTGACCGGCATTGTTGAACACGCCACCGTCAGCGGTCTTGACAATTTCCTCCAAAGGCATGTCCTCGTAAGGGGTGCCTTCAATGGCTGCATTAAGGTTGTTCACATAAGCTTGCAGATGTTTGCCATGATGGAACCCGATGGTCTCTTTGCTGATTACGGGTTCCAAAGCATTAGCCTCGTATGGCAATTTAATCAATTCGTATTTTTTCATAATAAAAGTTTTAAGTGATCATTCAAATATCACTTGCAAAGATAAAACTTTTATTGATTCAAATACATTTGATACAGGGCTGAATTTGTTCCACTTTTCAAACGCTTCAGCGCACGGTCCCTAATTTGGCGGGTGCGCTCACGCGAGATGCCCATATTGAGGGCGATTTCATCAAGCGAGTATTCCCTGCTGACACCGATGCCATAGTACATGTTGATCACCTGGCGTTCCTTTTCGGTAAGCATACTCAGCGAACGCTTGATGGCGTTGTTGTCGGACTCATTCTCCACAGCCTCGTCGGTGGCGACAGAATCTTGATCGACATACACATCGAGGAAATTGCCTTCGTCGTCATCGTCGAGAGGAGCGTCAGTAGAAATCTGGTGCATGTTCATGCCCATCATGCCCTGCACCTTTGACTCTGACAGGTCGAGCTCCTTGGCAATCTCAGCTGTGGAAGGTTTGCGCTGATACTCTTGTTCCAGCATCGCGGCGGTCTTTTTGAGCTTGCTGATGGCACCCACTTGGTTGAGAGGGAGACGGATAATGCGAGCCTGCTCTGCCACTGCTTGCAGGATGGACTGGCGAATCCACCACACAGCGTATGAGATGAACTTGAAGCCACGGGTCTCGTCGAAACGCTGGGCTGCCTTGATAAGACCAAGGTTGCCTTCGTTGATCAAGTCCTGAAGTGAAAGTCCTTGGTTTTGATATTGTTTGGCCACAGAGACCACAAATCTCAGGTTTGCCCTGACAAGGCGGTCGAGGGCCTGTTGGTCGCCATCTTTGATGCGTTGCGCCAGTTCCACCTCCTCATCGGGGGTAACCAGACGTTCCTTTGCGATGTCTTGCAGGTACTTCTCCAGCGTACCGGCATCGCGGTTAGTGATTGATTTGGAGATTTTCAGTTGTTTCATAATCTTTAATGGTTGTTGTTCTTTTAATTATAATATTCAAAATTCATTCTCATTCCGTTCGGATAGACGCCTTCTATATAGGTCTTTCTGGAACGGTTTGCTGAGAGTGCCGCTTCAAGGTCAGCCTTCGATGATACGGCTTTGCCATTGACACCAGTGATGATAAAGCCTTCGACACCTGCGCCTTGGAATGCGCCTTGTCGAATCTCCACAATCTTGAGCCCGCTGTTGATGCGCAAGTTCTTTTGCTCCTGTTTGCTGGCGGGTTGCAACATGAGCCCCAGAGTAGCATTATAGAAGCTCTCCCCTTTCTTCACCACATCAGTAGAGCCGGACTCGTTGAGCAGTCCCACCGTACAGGTGCGTTCTTTACCATCACGAATCAAGTCAACAGTCACTTCGTCACCGGGGCGGTACTGACGGACAGATTCCAAGAGTTGAGTGACGGTATTCACTTCGTTCCCGTTGATACGTGTCAAAACGTCACCTTTTTTTATTCCCGCTTTCTCGGCTGCGCCGTCTGGTGTGATGTCGGCTACATACACGCCTTTAATATCCTTCATTCCTGCCTTGTCTGCCAGTTCGGCATTCATCTCTTGTGGATAAACACCAATGTAAGCACGTTGGGTCTCTCCATACATCAGAAGGTCATCGACCACTTTGCGGACAATATTGGATGGAATGGCGAATGAGTAACCCTCATAAGAACCAGTGTGTGAAGCGATTGCCGCATTAATACCGATCAACTCGCCTTTGGTGTTGACCAAAGCACCACCACTGTTGCCACGGTTCACAGCCGCGTCCGTCTGGATGAACGACTCCACGTTGCTGCCTTCACCCAAGATGCCAATATTACGTGCTTTGGCACTCACGATACCCGCTGTCACTGTGGAGGTCAGGTTGAAAGGATTACCCACTGCAAGAACCCATTCGCCAACTTTTACCTTGTCAGAATCGCCAAACACAAGGTAATCGAAGTCACTGCCTTCCACCTTGATCAAAGCTAAGTCGGAAGTGGGGTCGGTACCCACGATGGTGGCCTTGCTCACCACCTTATTATTAAAGGTGACTTCCACTTCATCGGCACCTTCCACCACGTGGTTGTTGGTAACGATATAGCCATCGGGTGAGAGCACCACCCCCGAGCCGTAGGCAACCATGGTGTTGCTTTGGCTTTGGCCGGGGATGCCATACAGATGTTCCAGGAAAGCACCGAAAAAGTCGTTATACGAAGCGCTCTTCTGGATGATAGTCGTTTTGATATGAACCACAGCGTTGACGCTGGCTTCGGCTGCATTCACAAAATCAGGGGTGTTCTCCGTGGGGAGAAACGCCGTGCGAAAAGTCTGAGGAGCGGCCTGTGCCTGGTCGATCTCAGTCGTTTGAACATTTTGGACTTCGTCCTTCGTTTCAGAAACATTGCCACATGCTGCCAGCCCAAACACGGCCACAGCAACCATGACCACCATCATGGTGGTCTTCATCATTTTTTTTGCCAACATATATATTATTTGTTTCGGTTTTTACTCATTAATGCACTTTTTTAGACTTTATTGCATCTAAAAGTGTATTTTTGTCAAAAAAAGTTTCAGGTAAAAATAATCAAAAAATATGCCATGATGTTCATTTCCGATGAAACAATCTCTCTTCGCATCGCTGAGCCGGAGGATGCCCTTCAGATTTACACCTGGGAGAACGACCGGAGCCTTTGGAGGGTGAGCGAGACGAGCTGTCCCACTTCCTTGTTCCAGATCGAACAGTTTTTACTAGGCAACAACGATTTGGTCACCAACCGACAGCTCCGTCTGATGGTCAATCTTGACGGCAAGGAGCGTCCTATCGGAAGCATCGACCTTTTCGAGTACGACACGATCAACAGTCGCGTAGGCATTGGCGTTCTAATAGAAAAAGAATACCGAGGGAAAGGCTATGCGTCCAAGGCCGTCAGTTTATGCGTTGAGTATCTGTTTCACAATGTCATGGTTCATCAAGTGCATTGCCTCATCGATGTTTTAAACAAAGAAAGCCAGCATCTTTTCCAGAAATTGGGATTCGAGGAATGTGGCAGACGAAAGGATTGGATCAAGACTCCAGAAGGTTATGTTGATGTGATTTGCTATCAAAAAATACAAACGCCATGAAAAAGAAACGTGTCATCATTGCTTTGATCGCTGTTGTTGGTGTCATTGTCATTTTGGCAGGTGGCAGACTTTACCGCAGGATGATGCGTCCCAACGTGGTCACACCGGAGCAGAAGGCGTATTCGCTATACATCCCCACGGGAGCGGGTTTTGATCAAGTCAAAGACTCTCTTTATATGCATCAGCTGATTCACAACAAAGCCAGTTTCGAGTGGATGGCCCGAAAGAAGGACTGTCCCGATCACGTGAAGCCGGGACGTTATGTGCTGACTAACGGCATGAGCAACAGACAGCTGTGCAACATGCTCAGAGGTGGATTGCAGACCCCTGTAAAAGTGACCTTCAACAACATACGCGACATCAAGATGTTGGCAGGGCGTGTCGGAGCACAGATCGAAGCTGATTCCGCTGCCATCGTGGAATACTTGAGCCAGGACTCTGTACTCGAAAGGCTTGGTTTCAACAAGCGAACCATCCCGGCGATGTTTCTCCCAAACACCTATGAGTTTTATTGGAACACCGATACCAAGAAATTCACCGAGAAGATGAAGTCGGAATACGACAAATATTGGACCCCAGAGCGATTGGAGAAAGCAAAAGGCATCGCACTCTCCCCTATTCAAGTGAGCATTTTGGCCTCCATTGTTGACAAAGAGACCAACAAAACAGATGAGATGCCGAGAATTGCCGGCGTTTATCTCAACCGACTGCGCAACGGATGGCTGCTGCAAGCCGACCCCACTTTGGTGTTCGCCTCTGGCAATTTTGAGTTGAAGCGGGTACTGAACGTTCACAAAGAAATCGAATCGCCCTACAACACCTATAAGTATCCCGGACTTCCTCCTGGACCAATCTGCATCCCTTCGCTGGCGTCAATTAATGCGGTTCTAAACGCAGAAAGGCATAATTACTATTATTTTTGTGCCAAGGAAGACTTCTCTGGGTACCACAACTTCGCCAAAACGCTTACGGAACACAACCGCAATGCGCAGAGATATCAGGAGAAGTTGAGAAGACAGAAGTAAGAAGACAGAAGTCAGAAGTCAGGAGACGGAAGATATACGTTGTCTCACGATCTCGAAACAGACGATGCCTGTGGCTACTGAGACGTTCAGCGAGTCAATGTCGCCTGGCATAGGAATCATCAGGTGTCCGTCAAGGCGTTTGAGGTAAGCCGGACTAATGCCATCCTCCTCGGAGCCCATCATCACACAGAGTGGTCCTGTGAGGTCAGCTTTCCAAAAGCTTTCATGAGCTTTTTCCGTGAAGCCCACCACACGCAGACCGCTGGCTTGAAGGAAATCAATGGTATCCTTCATGTTATCGACACGGCATACATTAATTAAAGACAAAGCACCCGCGGAAGTCTTCATGGCATCACCATTAATCAACGCTGATCCTTTAGAGGGAATGATAATGGCGTCCACTCCAGCAACGTATGCAGTACGTGCGATGGCTCCGAAATTGCGCACATCAGTCACACGGTCAAGCATGAGGATGAACGGGTCACGGCCCTCTTCAAAGATAGCAGGAATCACCTTCTCAAGTGGCTGATACTCAATTGGGCAGATAAAAGCCACTACCCCTTGATGGTTTTTCCGAGTCAAACGGTTCATCTTCTCCATCGGGACGTATTGCACTGGTACGCCATTGGCGCGACATGTATTGGCAATCTCTGTGATTTCCATTGACCTTGCACCTGCCTGAATAAAAACTTTCTCGATTTCTTTCTGTGAGCGGATCAGTTCAAGCACCGGATGCACTCCGAATATCATGTTGTTTTTCTCGTTTAATTCCATCGTTTACTTATTTTTTTTGCAAAAGTAAAAATAAAATCAGTATATTAGCATCGGGAAAAGATTTATCCATATAAAAAAATAAATTATTGATTATGAATATATTAATAACAAAACGTCAGTTCGTGTGCTTCCTGTTCGTCTGTTTCTGCGCCACAGGTTTCGCGCAAATCAATCCAGCGACACCCATATCAGGCAAAAGTCTGACACAAGATTACATCCTTCAGAACCAGCATTATCCCGAAGCCGAGTTGAAAGCCGGCAAGAGCGGTGATGTGGTGGTGTCATTCCATTTGGATGAGAAAGGTCAGGGCAGTGATTTTCAAATCAAAGAGACATTCTGCGAGTCGGCCAACGCCAATGCGCTCGACTTGGTGAAAAGAATCCTTTGGGAACCAGCCACCAAGAACATGCTGCCCATTGCCGTCGATATGGAATACGTTGTGGAATACAGCGCACGGGCTTACAAACGCTATTGGAAGAAACATACATCGGTGACTATTCCGCTCACTTTGGAGGCGGATAGCAGTTATGCGATCTATGAGCAGCGTCATATCGAGGAGTTGGCAAAGCCGTATTTTACTGACGGTGGCAACATGGCTCAATATATCCACGATAACCTGAAGTATCCCGAAGCGGCCAAAGCCACTGAGGTATCAGGTACTGTAAGGTTGAACTTTATCGTGGAGACCGATGGCAGCGTCTCGAATATCACCATTAAGAACTCTGTTGGTGCAGGATGCGACAACGAAGCTATCCGTCTTTTGCAGGAAACGCACTGGATTCCAGCTGTCAAAAACGGCAAATACGTGAGAAGCCATAACATGCAGGACATCACTTTTAACATCGGAGCGAGGAATTATCAAGATGGAAATTCCTATTAATTTGAATTTAGAATTAACAATTTAAAATAAGCGAAATGAAAAAGTATTTATTTTTGACGTTGGCTTTGTCATTGGCCATCGTGACTTTCGGACAAGAGGAAAAAACAGAAGGCTGGAGCCATAAAGGCAACATCGGCCTGAATTTCGGACAAAGCTCTTACACTAACTGGGCTGCCGGTGGTCAGAACACCATCAACTGGCAGGGCATCTTCAACTATGGAATCCATTATGAGAAAGGCAATTTCAAGTGGGACAACGTCCTGAATACATCTTTGGGCTACAGCTACTTCGACTTCAAGGAAAAGGCAATCAAGACCGACGACAAGATTGAGTTCACATCGCTTGCCGGCTTGAAAGCCAGCGAGACACTCAATTACAGCGCCGAATTGGCTTTCCGTTCACAATTCGCCAAAGGCTACAAGTACGACGAAGATTCCACGAACTACATATCACGTTTCCTTGCGCCTGCTTACATCAGTTTGGGTGTTGGTATGGAATGGGTGCCTAATGAGCATTTCTCGTTTTATTTCTCCCCCATCACAGGCCGTATCACTATTGTCAACGACGATTATTTGGCCTCCATCGGAGCTTTTGGTGTTAACGATTTGGATAAAAACGACACCACTACTCACGCCAAAGGAGCCAAGATTCGTTATGAATTTGGCGCCCGCGCCACAGCGAAGTTCCAATATCCCATTGCAAAGAACATCGACTTCAACTCGAAACTTGAGCTCTTCTCCAACTATCTGCCTCGTTTTTATGAAATCAACGGCGAGATGGTAAAGAAAAGCCGTCCATATCTTATTGATGTTGATTGGCAAAACATGCTCGTGATGAAGGTCAATTCATGGCTCAACGCCAACATCAGCACACACCTTATTTATGACTACGACATCCCTTTCTACGATGAAGTCACTGGCGACAAGATCAAAGGCTCCAAAGTGCAATTCAAGGAAGTCCTCGCCATCGGCTTTATGATTAATTTGAAATAGACATGAAACGCATCGGCATCCTTTCCGACACTCACGGAACCCTCATCCCACAGCTTTTCACATTTTTTAAGGACGTGGACGAGATTTGGCATGCCGGTGATATAGGCAACATTGAAACCGCCGAACAGCTCGAAGCCTTCAAACCGCTTCGGGCTGTTCATGGTAACATCGATGACCACGTCGTCAGGCTGCAATACCCCGAAGACCTCTTCTTTCAAGTGGAAGACACGCATGTGTATATGACACACATCGGGGGCTATCCAGGACATTATCTGCCAGAAATCAGAACCATTCTCCAAGACAAGAAACCAGAGCTTTACGTCTGCGGACACTCCCATATCCTGAAGGTCATCTACGACCAAAAGCTCAACCTGCTGCATATCAACCCAGGCGCGGCGGGACAATCAGGATTCCACAAAGAAATCACGATGATACGTTTCGTCATCGACGGAAAGACTTTCAAAGACATGGAGATCTTTGAGAAAAGAAGATAGAATACAGAAGAAAGAAGGCAGAAGAATTATCTTATTCTGTCTATAGAACGGACTTTGTCGATGTCTTTCTTCAGACCGGAAGAAGCAATCAGCATCATAATCAAGGCTATAAGCGGCAGGAAAGCACCCCAAGCCGGCCAGCGGAATGACGGGACAGCGGCCACAGGAGCACCGGTCTTCATCAGATAATACACAAAGAAAGTGGCGATAAGCACCGCATCCACCGCAAGATTGATCCTCGAAATTTTGAAAAGCTTTACAAATTGCTGTAGTTTCACAGCTTTGAAAATCGACATTGAGATGTAAAAATTAATCAAAATAACTGCGACTGCAAGGATCAAAAGAGGCAAAGTGTAGATGGAGCTGAAAGGCAATGTCACATCTTGCGCAAGCGAAACCGTGTTGACGCCATAAACAAAAAGTTTATAATAAGTGCCGTATTCATCAAGATATGAGGCCATTGGCATAAAGAAAAGCAGGCCCATCAAAAGGGCTGAAAGGAAGAATAAAATAGATTGCAATCTCTGTTTCATGGGTTTTCTGTTTAAAAATTCGAGATGCAAAGATAATAAAAACACGAAAATTTGAAAAAAAACTTGACACGTAAAATATTTTCTGTATTTTTGCAGTGCTTTTTGAACAAGCAAGAACCAAAATCCCCAACTTTTACTTTTCCAGAAAAACTATTTTATCCTTTTTATGTATTACATTAATGAATTGAACGATAAAACTTTAGATGACCTGAAGATTATCGCTATTGAACTTGGAATTGACGACGAAGGCAGAACAAAGCAACAATTGGTTTATGACATTATAAACCATCAGGCGGAGCACCCCGAGTCAGTGAAAAAGACTACGGAAAATGCACCAAAGAAACGCGGAAGAAAGCCAAAACAAAAGGCTGACAACGCTGAAAAAGACAAAGTTATGACATCGGTGCCTGCCAAGCCTGCCGAAGTGAAGCCAGAATCCGTGGAAGCCCATGAAATGAGCGAAAACCAGCCCCAAGCCAAAAAGAAAAGAAAACGGATCAAAAACAACGAAGAGCCAAAAGTTCAAGAGATACCTTTCCCTGTCGAAGAAGCACCCAAAGAGCCTGTCAACAACGAAGTTGAACCCAAAAAGCGTGAGAAACGCCCAAGGATCTCCCGTGACAACAACAATATCCAAATCCAAAAAGAAATAAAAGAGACCCCAAAACCCGTTGAGACACCTAAACCTGTTGAGACGCAGAAAGCACCTGACACCCAGATGCTTAAAGAAACTCAAGAGCAGAAAGTCCCGAAACAGCCTAAAGAGTCTGAACAACCTAAAGAGCAAAAAGGACAAAAGGATTTTAAAGAACAAAAAGAGCAAAGGGATTTTAAAGAGCAAAAAGAACCGAAGGAATTCAAAGAGCATCAGCAAGAACGCCGCAACAACCTGCAGAACAACCAGAATCAGCAACAGAACAACCAACAGCAGATTGTTGAGAAAGATCAGCAGAATGTTGAGAAATTCCGCCGTGATGAGATTTTAAATGAGTTTGACGGTGTGGTCGAGGCTGAGGGCGTTTTGGAAATCGTGCCAGAGGGCTTTGGCTTCCTGCGTTCGTCAGACTACAACTACCTCTCCTCGCCCGATGACATTTACGTTTCCACCTCACAGATCAAGCTGTTCGGCCTGAAGACGGGCGACACCGTGCAAGGGACCATACGTCCTCCCAAGAGCGGTGAGAAGTTTTTCCCCTTGGTAAAAGTTGATTTCATCAATGGTCGCCGTCCCGAAGAGGTGCGCGACCGCATCCCGTTTGATTTCCTCACCCCCCTGTTCCCTAATGAGAAGTTCACCATCACGGGTCATAAAGGATGCACCATCTCCACCCGTATCATGGACATGTTCGCTCCTATCGGCAAGGGACAGCGTGGCTTGATTGTGGCACAGCCCAAGACTGGTAAGACTGTATTATTAAAAGAGGTGGCTAACGCCATCGCTGCCAATCACCCCGAGGTGTATCTGATTATCCTGCTCATCGACGAGCGTCCCGAGGAGGTCACCGACATGCAGCGCAGCGTCAACGCCGAGGTCATCGCCTCTACCTTCGACGAGCCGGCATCGAAACATGTGCAGATTGCCAATATCGTGTTGGAGAAAGCAAAGCGCCTCACAGAGTGCGGCCACGATGTTGTTATCTTGCTTGACTCTATCACCCGTCTGGCCCGCGCCTACAATACCGTCTCCCCAGCCTCTGGCAAGGTGCTCACCGGCGGTGTGGAAGCCAACGCTTTGCAGAAGCCGAAACGCTTCTTCGGCGCTGCCCGTAAGATTGAGAATGGCGGCTCACTGACCATCTTAGCCACAGCTTTGATCGACACAGGATCCAAGATGGACGAAGTCATTTTCGAAGAGTTCAAAGGCACCGGCAACATGGAGCTTCAGCTCGACCGTCGCCTGTCCAACAAGCGCATCTTCCCGGCCATCGACATTGTGGCTTCAGGCACCCGCCGCGACGACCTGCTTGTCGATGAGACCACCCTTGCCCGTGTATGGGCCTTGCGCACCCACTTCGCCGACATGACACCTGTCGAAGCCATGGAATTCCTGAAAGACAAAGTTGCCAAAACCATCAGCAACGAAGAGTTCCTGATGAGCCTCGACAAATGATCATGAAGAAACTATTTTCTTTCTTGGCTATCTTATTCATAGCCACGCAGCTTCAGGCTCAAGACATCACCCTGCTGAACAACATCAGAGCCACCAACGAGAAAATCAATTCGTTCGAGGCCGACTTGTCAAACACTATCGTCAAACCCAAGAAGACCAACACACAAGAAGGAAAGCTATATTTTCTCAAACCTTTTGAGTTTGCCGCATTATTCAACACAGGCAAATTCATGGTGGTCAACAAACAGAAGATCAACATGGACATTGGCCTTTTTCATGGCAAGTTCAAGCTTAAAGATGGTGGCATGATGCAGTCGCTGAGCAACATCTTCCTCTATGGGTTTCAGGGACGGATTCAAGATTTAGCCAATGAGAACGGCTACAATTACTCCACAAAAACAGAAAACGGCTATCATGTGGTCACCTGCGTCATCAAAAAGAAGAAACTCATCGGCATTGGTTATCGGCAAGTGGTTTTCAAATACCACACCGAAAACCTTTTGCTCAAAGAAATCGTTTTATACGATTATAATGACAATGTTGACACCTACACCATCTCCAACGTCAAATACAACGTGCCCATAGACCAGAAGTTGTTTGAATTTTGAATCAATACAGAGTCTTCAAGTCATCTGTAGTCAAACCGTTAAAGTCACCCGAGCTCATAAAAGCGCCAACGACATTATGCCGTTGGCCTTTTTGTAACAAATCCATCAGCTCTACCTTGTTGTGAACCACTTTCAAATCGCTACGCCCAAAACCTTGGATGATACGCTCATCAGGCATCAGCTCTAATTTCTTGATAGCCACGGCATGGGGATCATAGAACACGATGGCGGTGTCAGCCAGTTTCAAAGCATCACGGTAATGGTCGATAAACACCTCGCTCAAGCTACTGTAAGTATGCAGCTCGAATACAGCAAGTAGATGCTTTTCAGGAAATTGCTCACGCAATGCCTTCACGCTGGCGTTCACTTTCGACGGTGCGTGTGCGAAGTCACGGAACACCATGTTATCATCAGATTCAAAGAGGAGCTCCAAACGTCTGGCAGCGCCTTTGAAAGAGGCAATGGCATCATAAAACTTCTCATCCGTCACGCCAAGCTGACGACAAACCAATCGCGCAGCGTTGATATTCTTCATGTTATGGCTGCCGAATACGCCCACTTCTCTCCTACTGCCGTCAGGCAACAAAAGGGTGGTTTTCAGTCCGTCGCTCTCGAAAGGATGCACGCCATAGCCGAAGGTCTTACAGGAGGCACCTTGGGCAATTTTCTCCGCCTCCACATCCGTTTGGTCATAGATCAAACAGCCACCCGGCTCAATGGTTTTCACGAAAATTCTAAATTGCTCCAGATAATTGTCGAAAGTCGGAAACACGTTGACATGATCCCAACCGATGCCGCTGATGACGGCGATATGCGGATGATAATGGTGGAATTTCGGCACACGGTCGATGGGAGAAGTGAGGTATTCATCGCCTTCCATAACCATGTATTTAGCTGATTCACTGAGGCGTACCATCACATCGAAGCCTTCCAGCTGCGCGCCTACCATAAAATCCGTTTCAATACCAACTTGTTTCAGCACATGCAAAATCATGGAAGTGATCGTTGTTTTGCCGTGGCTGCCGCCGATGACAATGCGCGTCTTGTCTTTACTTTGCTCGTACAGGTATTCAGGATAGGAATACACTTTCAGACCCAATTCCTGAGCACGAACCAGTTCCGGGTTATCGACACGAGCGTGCATACCTAAGATAACGGCATCATACGAGTTGTCGAGCTTTTCAGGGTACCAGCCCCATTGCGGAGGAAGGATGCCCTCTTTGGCAAGACGCGATTTGGATGGCTCGAAGATCTCATCATCTGAACCTGTTACTTCGTAACCCTTGCGGTGCAAGGCGATGGCGAGGTTGTGCATGGCACTCCCCCCTATGGCGATAAAATGAACCTTTTTCATAGTTGTGTGTTTTGAAGCTGTAAAGATAAACATTTTTAGTGTATTTTTGCGTCATGGAAGAAAAAGAACAAAAATATCAGCTTCTTTTGAAGCAGGCGGAGGCTTTGGTTGAAGACGAGACCAACTTCATCGCCAACATGAGCAACCTTTCCTCGTTAATCCATTTCACCTTTAATTTCTGGTGGACTGGATTCTATTTCGTTGATGGAAATCAGCTTGTCTTAGGACCATTCCAAGGTCCGTTAGCCTGTACCCGCATTTCCTTTGGGAAAGGTGTCTGCGGCACGGCATGGAAAGAAGGAAAAACCCTTGTGGTGCCTGATGTGGAGCTGTTTCCCGGCCATATCGCATGCAGTAGCGAGTCTCGAAGCGAAATTGTGGTGCCCATCTTCAAGGACGGGAAAATGTGGGCCGAACTTGACATCGACAGCAAGGATCTCGATACCTTTGACGACATCGACAAGCAATGGCTTGAACGAATCGTAGAAGTAATTAAGAATTAGGAATTTAGAGATAGGCCATTAGGCCTAAAAGCTTGGATGGACGGACGGATGAACGAACGTTTGAACCATAGTATTTTGAAGCTGGCGGTTCCGAACATCATCAGCAATATCACCGTGCCTTTGCTTGGCTTGGTGGACATGATGCTGATGGGGCATTTGGACTCGGTGGCGTATATCGGTGCCATCGGGTTAGGCGGCACTGTTTTCAGCGTGATGTATTCCGTCTTCAGCTTTATGAGAGCAGGGACAACAGGTTTCACCGCACAGGCATACGGCAGCAGAGATAACACCGAGATATCCTATTCGTTTTACCGATCCATCTGTATCGCTTTGATTGCCACCATTTTGGTTTTGTCCTTGCAAAGGCCAATTGAATGGATTGCCATGCAGTTGCTCAACGGCAGCGATGAAGTGTTGGGTTACACAAGCGAGTATTTCAGGGTAAGGATTTGGGCTGCGCCGGCAGTGCTTAGCCTATACACTTTCAACGGTTGGTACATCGGGATGCAGAACACCACTATTCCGATGGTCATCGCCATATTGATTAACGTGGTGAATATCGTCCTTAGCGTATTGTTTGTCAACGTGTTTCATTTAGGTGTCACTGGCGTGGCTTTGGGCACTGTCATCGCACAATACACGGGACTGCTCACCGCCATCGTCTTTCTGTTCGCCAAATACCGCCGTTACCTTATCCCTGCAAAACGGCATGTTCTCCTGCAAGCCAACAAGTTGAAACGATTTTTCAAGGTTAACACCGACTTTATGATCCGCAGCATCTTGTTAGTGCTAACCATTGCCTTTTTCACCAACCAAAGTGCCAAACTTGGCGATGATATCTTGGCAGTCAACATGATCTTGATGCAGTTCTTCTATATTTTCTCTTATTTCACTGACGGGTTTGCATACGCAGGAGAAGCATTGGTAGGTCGATTCACTGGTGCGCGCGACCTTGAGAATCTGAAGAAGACCATCCGTTACCTTCTTCTTTGGGGTGTCGGGTTAAGTGTGCCGTTCACTCTGCTCTACTGGGCCTTCCCCGATGCATTTATTCACTTGATTTCCGACCAGCCCGGAATGGCGGAGCAAGCCCGACCTTATTATATTTATATGATCCTCATCCCTGTCATCACTTTCGCCGCTTTCCTTTGGGACGGCATCTATATCGGTGCAACGGCAGCCAAAGAAATCCGCAACACCATGATTATCGCATCGCTCTTGGTGTTCTTGCCCGCTTGGTATATATTGATGCCGATGTATGGCAATCACGGGTTATGGATCGCCTTTTTGCTTTTCATGGTGGCGAGAGGTGTGAGCATGACGGTGATGGCGAAGAGGATTTGGAAATAAGAAAAAATTTATCTTTGCGTTCAAAACAACTATCCCCATGCACATCCTTTCTAAATCCACCTATATCAAAGGGCTTCAATGCGAAAAAGCCCTGTATATGACCAAGAAACATCCCTATCTGCGGGACAAGCTCAGCATAGAGAAACGGGCGAAATTCCAAAGAGGCACCGATGTGGGCATTCTGGCTCAAGAATATTTTCCCGGCGGCATCAACATGACACCCAACTCTCCTTCACAGTTCCCGAAAAGGGTGAAAGAGACCATGGAAAACCTCAACGACCCAACCGTAAATGTGATGTATGAGGCTGTTTTTCAACACAATGACACTCTTGTCATGGTTGATTTGTTAGTGCGTGACGGAGAGCGATGGAAAGCCATTGAAGTGAAGAGTTCCCTCAAGCTGAGTACCACCTATTATAATGATGCAGCGTTGCAATATTATGTGCTGCACGGATGTGGTGTGCCGCTTTCAGACTTTCAACTGATGTACCTTAACGCTGGATATGTAAAGGAAGGCCCTATCGATGTGAAACAGCTGTTTCAACTCGTCTCCGTCATCGACTATGCCCGTGAGCAGGAGCACATCATCGCCGCCAACGTGGAAAGACTGAAAAATGTGGTAGCCCTCCCCCACGCTCCCTTGTGCAACATTGGGACACACTGCCACGATCCCTATACCTGCGACTTCCTTGGCCATTGCTGGAAATTAATTCCGAAAAACAGTTTCCTCTATACTACTGCCTTGCCCGACCAGCAACTGTTCGACTACTATTTCGGAGGCTTTGGCAGCAACGAAAAACTGTTGCAACATCTTGATCCTGAAAGCGACGAGGCACATCAGATCGAAGCACTGGAATCTGGCTCTTATTTTATTGACTACAAGGCTCTTTTTGCGCAAGCACCCAACCCGAAACCACATAACGTCGCATACCTCAACCTACTGCTTCATCGTCCCGCTGTACCTGAATTGGACGGCACCAAGCCCTATCAAGAAATGCTCCTTGCTTTTGCGCTCACAGGCGATGAGGAACCCAACGGGAATACCCTTTGGCACTGTTTTGACGACCACAGCCGCTGGCATGAGAGCATCGAAATTTTAGAGGAACGTCTGAGCCACTATGACCTAGTGGTCACCTTCACCCCAAACCAACATCTCGGCTACAAAGTTTTCAACTTATACGAAGTACTCTCAAACGCCCGAATGTTTCACCCCTTGATCAAAGAAGGATTTAATTTACAAAACACCGCCGAAGCATTGTTTCACGGGTTTAAACTCTTTGAACACAGCAGGATAATTGTTGAAGCCCTTGCACAAGATTTAACGGGTTATGAACAAGCCAAAGAGGATTTAATAGCTGAAAACGAGGCTGTTAAGTATATTTATCAACATTTTTTCAAATAATAGCCTGTTCATAACTTACAGCGTTTTCACGTTTTCTGAGATGGGATTATGTTATAATTTTGTCTCACGAAAAAAGCGGAATTTTACACTTTAAACTCGAGATACAAAACATGCCTACCGATACTATTATCAGACCTTTTTCTAATAATTTACAAAGGAGAACAGCAGCCAGTCCGGAACAGCTTTTAGCCAACCAAGGACGCATTCCACCCCAAGCTGTCGATCTTGAAGAGGTGGTCTTGGGAGCCTTGATGTTGGAAAAAGAAGCCGTAAACGAGGTTATCGACATCCTGACTCCAGAGGCTTTCTACAAAGAAGCCCATCAAAAAATTTTTAAAGCCATCAAAGACTTGTTTGGAAAGTCAGAACCAATTGATATTCTTACAGTTACAAATGAATTAAAACAAACGGGAGAACTGGAGTCGGTAGGTGGCGCGTATTACATCTCCAAACTGACCAACCGTGTTGTTTCGGCTGCTAACATCGAGTACCATGCGCGTATCATCATGCAGAAGCACATCCAGCGTGAGCTTATCGTGATTTCCTCCGAGACTATCAACCAGGCTTTTGAGGACACCACCGATGTGTTTGACTTGCTTGACAATGCCGAGAACAAGCTTTTCCAAGTGAGCGAGAACAACTTACGGAGAAGTTACAACTCCATGCAGGACTTGGTGAACAAAGCCATCACAGAGATTCAGAATGCCAAGAACAGCGACCAGAAACTACGTGGTGTGCCTTCGGGTTATACTGAGCTGGACCGCATTACCCAAGGTTGGCAGAAGTCCGATTTGATCATCTTGGCCGCACGTCCCTCTATGGGTAAGACTGCATTCGCTCTCAACTTGGCACGCAATGCCGCCGTCGAGTTCCACCGTCCCGTGGCTTTCTTTTCGCTTGAGATGTCGTCAGTGCAGTTGGTCACCCGTCTGATCTCCACCGAGACCTCCCTTACTGCTGACAAACTCCGTTCGGGCGACCTTGCCGAGCATGAGTGGCAACAGCTCAACACCAAAGTCACTCCCCTCATTGATGCCCCCATTTATATCGACGACACGCCACAGCTGTCCGTCTTCGAGCTTCGCGCCAAATGCCGACGACTGAAGCAACAGCATGACATTCAGATGATTTTCATCGACTACCTACAGCTGATGACCGCCAAGACAGAACGTGGTGGCAACCGTGAACAAGAGATTTCCATGATTTCGCGCTCGCTTAAGAGTCTGGCCAAAGAGCTTGAAATCCCGGTGCTTGCCTTGTCACAGTTAAGCCGTAGCGTGGAACAACGTCCCGGTTCGAAAAAGCCTATCCTATCCGACCTCCGTGAGTCAGGCGCTATCGAGCAAGATGCCGACATGGTGATGTTCATTTATCGTCCAGAGTATTATAAGAATGAACAGGAGAATCCCGACCTGCCGCAAGGCTTCACCTGCATCGACATTGCCAAGCATCGTAATGGCAAACTTGGCGAAGTCAACTTGCGGTTTGTGGGCCAGTACGCAAGATTCGAAGAATTCGGTCAGGACCGTCTCTCTTCGGCTGAGGAAATCACCCTTGGCCCCAACCCGAATTTCAATAACAACACCTTGATCGTGGGTTCCAAGATGAATGACGATGATCCATTCGGGCCACAGCCTGGCGGCATCACCGACGATTACGCTCCGTTTTAATATGGAATTAGGAATGCGGAATTAACCTATAAATGAAATAATTCCGCATTCCGCATTCTGCATTCCGCATTATTTCTTACCTTTGCAGTCCCAAAATAGCCGAAAAATATATTAAACAATTGAATATGAAGAAATTAGCCGTTATCGCCTTTGGCGGAAACGCCCTTTTAAGAGGCGGACAAAGAGGAACTTACAGAGAACAGATGCAAAATGTGACGGAGACTTGCAAGTCGCTGCTCCCTTTCCTCAAAAACGATTACAACCTTGTCATCGGACATGGCAATGGCCCACAAGTGGGCAACGTGATGCTTCAGAACGAAGCTGGCAACCAAGTGTTTAATGTGCCGGACATGCCTATTGACTTCTGCGTCGCTGAGACACAGGGACTGATTGGATTCATGATTGAGATGGGACTTGACAAGGTGTTTGCCGCCGAAGGTATGCGCCGCAACGTTGTCACCCTGGTGACCCAAGTCATTGTTGACAAGGACGATCCGATGTTCCAGAACCCCACCAAACCCGTCGGCCCATACTACACCAAGGAACAAGCCGAGAAATATGCTGCTGAAACGGGTGCTGTCTATAAAGAAGACCCGAAAGGCCGTGGCTGGCGCAAAGTTGTCGCCTCTCCGAAACCCATTGGCATCCAAAACATTGATATCGTGAAGCGTCTCGCTGACGAAGGCAACATCGTCATCACCGTGGGTGGTGGCGGTATCCCTGTCATCGAGAAGAAAGGCTGTCTCTGTGGCGTTGAAGCCGTCATCGACAAAGACCTCGCTTCAGCCATGACTGCCATCAACATCCATGCCGATGAGTTCTATATTCTCACCGATGTGCCGAAGGTATTTATCAATTTCCGTAAGGAAAACGAGCAGGCTTTGAACACCATCACTGTGGCTGAAGCCAAGAAGCATCTCGCTGACGGTCAGTTCACCGAAGGCAGCATGGCTCCTAAGGTACGCGCTGCCATCCTCTTCGTCGAAGCAACAGGACATCAGGCTATCATCACTGAAGCCACCAGCCTTACCGACCCCGAGTGCGGCACCAGAATCGTCCCGTAATACAAAAACAAATACCATGAAAAAAGGATTATTCATTATTGCCATGAGCCTCATGTTGGGATTCGGCTTTACTGCCTGCGACAGCGCGCCGCTCACTGGCACTTGGGTGGAACCAGCCGATGAAAACAGCGTCTTTGGCGAAACCGGCTTCACCCTCCAGAAAGACGGTACCGTCATCCCAATCAACATGGGCTACCGTGAATACAACACATGGGAGAAAGTCGGCGACCAGCTGATCCTAAAAGGCAACTACACTGGCACCAACCCACGTGAATACGCTGACACCATGTGGATTGATGAACTCACCAAAGAACATCTGGTACTGAAAGATTTAGGTAATTATTCCGTTACCTATCAACGAAAAACCGAATGATGATGAAAAGACCGCTTGAGTATTCAGGCGGTCTTTTTTTTTGGATGTCGCTACAGAGCTAACGCACACGAATCCGAGATAGTTCTCCCGTCCAAAGGATGATGGACGTTGCGGCAACAATCCGTATCCAATCGGCCACGGAAAGCGGGACCACCTCAAACATCTCGCCGCCAAAAGTAACAATAAGAATCTGGCCGACAAAGATGATTAACAAGGTCAGAACGAAGCCTGAGGCAACGCCTTTGGTAAACAAACCCTTGAAGGCAGAGTAACCCGACATGAATGCCTTGGCGTTGAAAATATTCCAGAACTGCATGAACACGAATATCGTGAAAAAGATGGTAAGCTCGTATGGACTCATCCCATTATTGACATGACTGAAATTGAAGTAATTGAAGAAATAATCCTTCAAAGAGAAGTCTGCCAACGAGGTGAGTTCAACATGTTTGAAGTACTGAATGAGTCCAAACAACAACGCCACAAAAAACAGTCCCACTCCAAAAATCCTCCATGCCATTGGGCGTGTGATGATATAAGCGTTCCGTGACCTTGGTTTTTCCTTCATCACCTGTCCATCTGGGGGCAACGAAGCCAATGCCAACGCCGCGAAGGTGTCCATGATGAGATTGACCCATAGCATCTGTGTCACCGTCAGGGGCGACTCAGTGCCTAAAACAGCGCCAATCAGTACGATGAGACAAGCCGCCACATTGATTGTCATCTGGAAAAGGATGAAACGTTGGATGTTATGATACAGAGACCTGCCCCAAACCACAGCGCGTGCTATACTGCGAAAAGAGTTGTCGAGTATGGTGATGTCGCTGGCTTCCTTGGCCACCGAGGTGCCATCACCCATCGAAAGGCCGATCTGTGCCGCGTTCAATGCCGGAGCGTCGTTTGTGCCATCGCCAGTGACCGCTACCACCTCGCCATGCTGCTGCAAGAGCCGCACAAGCCGCTCCTTGTCCATCGGACGGGCACGCGACATAATCTTGATGTCATCGATGCGTTCCATCACAGCCTCATCGCTCAGTCTGCTGAACTCTTTGCCCGTAATCATGTTGACCTCTTCCCTATCCTCTTCGGTCCATAGCCCTATCTGACGTCCGATCTCTTTGGCGGTTCCCGATGTATCCCCTGTGACGATTTTCACTTTGATGCCTGCCGAGACACATTTTTCAATAGCCTCCGGCACATCCTTGCGAATGGGATCGGCAATGGCAGCTGACCCTAAGTAGCACAGCTCAGCCGTTGCCAGTTTTTCACCGTCGAACATGGCGTCAAGGTCGTTGCGGTTAAGGTAACGATAGGCAAATCCCAAAGTGCGCATCGCCTGACTTTGACTGCGTGACAGGTAGTTCTCAACGGACTCGCGACAAGCCTCCAACGGCTGTTCTCCTTCTTCCATCCTGATTTTAGAACAATGCTTTAGCACCAATTCCGGAGCGCCTTTCACGTACATCAGCAACATTTCGGGGTCATCGGTACCGACGATAGTAGCCATGTATTTGTATTTGGTGGAAAACGGCACCTGCTTTATTATCTTGGTATGGTCGCGATAGCTGATGTAGTCGATGTTATGTTCAAAAAGCCACATCAACAACGCTGCTTCAGTAGGGTTTCCCACCGCTTTGGCTTCCTGCTTGTTGGAAAAGTCAAGGAACGCTGTTGAGTTCATGGCAACACTCTCTTTGATGAGCATGGAGGTGTGTGAGTCATCGAGTTTATTATCGTGCAGACCATAGATTTTGAACTCCTTGACACTCATCTTGTTTTGGGTCAGTGTTCCGGTCTTGTCGGTGCAGATCACTGTAGAGGCTCCCATGGTCTCGCAAGCGTGCATTTTGCGCACCATGTTGTTTGTCTCCAGCATCCGACGCATACTCAAGGCAAGGCTAAGCGTGACGCTCATCGGCAGACCTTCGGGCACTGCAACCACAATAAGGGTGACGGCAATCATGACGGTATTCAACAGATACCGGGCAAAATCAACCCATTCGAAAGCTTGTTCATCGTCAAACACAAGATACATCAGGATGCGAAACACGATAATCAATCCCGCGATGATATAGCTGGCGACCGTGATGGTATGGCCTAACCTGTCAAGCTGCTCATTAAGCGGAGTCTTCACTTTATTATCTATCTGCGCTCCACGGTACACCCTGCCCCATTCCGTGGCATTGCCCACCTTATCGACTATGAAGATGCCCGAACCATCAATGACGGTGCAACCGCGGCAGACATAATTTGACGGATAGGTGGCTTCAAGATTGAATTCTTCCTCTTTCACAGTCTTACGGGCCATTGGCTCTCCTGTCAATGCCGATTCGTTGATTTGCAGGGATATAGCCTCAATCAAGGTTCCATCAGCTGGTATTTCGTCACCTGGGTTGACAAACACCAAGTCACCCACCACAACATCCTTGCGCTCAATTTGGGTGATGAACCCATTGCGCATCACAGTCACCTTCTCTTCGTCTTTCGTCTTGTTAAGTTCGTCAAATTTTCGGTTGGCGCTCATCTCAAAAGCAAATCCGACCGTTGTAGCCAACATCACAGCTATGAAGATGCCCAATGGCTCCCAAAGCACATTTGCTCCCGCTGCGCCAGAGAAGTATTGATACAACGACACAGCCACCGACAATGCCAAGGTGAGTAACAATATTTTGATGATGGGATCTTGGAATTTCTCAAAAAAAAGTTTCCAAACAGGTTCTTTTTTAGGAGGTGTCAACGTGTTGTCGCCATGTTCGCGACGACTATGTTCCACCTGTTCTGAAGTAAGGCCGTTTCTATAATCTGTAAAATCTTTCATCGAAATATGCCTTTTAATCTGAATTCATTACCTTTGCAAAAATAAAACATGCGCCCATACAATCCTCGAAGTTGCAAGGTTGCAACCCAAAAATGAGCAGAAAATGACTTTCAAAGAAAATGCTAAAATCGCTTTAGCCAAAGTGCTTTCCGACCTGATTCAGAGCGACGGCATCGTGAACCAAGGGGAGATTGATTTTCTGCGTCAAAGCTTTGATAAGTTGAAGATCGACGGCAGCCACTTGAAGAAATCAAACAGCATCACCTTGTCTAACGCTGTGTCGGTCCTCCGAAAAAGCGGTGGGAAAGAGAAAAACGAGATTCTAAAGGCTATCCAGCAACTATCGGGAGCTGATGGTGAGATCGACCCGAACGAGGCATTGCTTGTTGCCGCCTTGACACTTGCCATCGAAATACCATTTGCAGAAGCGCAAGGTCTTCGGGCGGAATTGGTTTCCATCCCCAACTCCAGCTTCGATCTTCACGATGCTGTGCTTTATGTGGAGCCCTCTTACAACAGAAAGATCAACCATGCCATCACCCAAGAGTACTTAGCTATTTGTCAACAAATGGAGTTCCGTGGCAAACAACTATTCTACCTTCCCCTGGTCATGAAAGAGCTGAATGGGAAACGGCACACATTCAAACAGATGCTGCGCTACATCGAGCCTTTGCTTTCCGACGAGCAAGTTCATCTCATCCTGCATGACCTGAAAAGATTTGACACCCGTACTCTCTCGAAAGAGATTTTTTTGAACCAGCTTGATTCAAGGGAATTTCAATTGGAGGGTCCAGCGTTTCTGTTTAAGATCGACAATTTGAAATCAGAGAACTGCCAAGATCTGCTTTTACTCTATATTGACCAAAGCCCATTGGATACGTTGGAGCGTTTCTATCGGCTGAATGACCATCTTTTTCAGAGTTCCAAAGGCGATCGTGTTGACGATGAGTTGGTTTACACCGGTATGCACAAGATGATCATCGACACCATCTTGAAGTTCCATAGCAGCGAAGGGTTAAGCCGTTTTCGCATCTCCGACAAAGGGCGTTTTTTCCTTCTTGACAGAAACAATGCGGAGGTGAAAATTCAGACCATAGGGCGGGCATTGTACATCCTTTTTTTGCGCCATGAAGAAGGTATCGCCCTCACTGAGTTGGGCGACTATCGCGAAGAGTTGTTTGAAATCTACTCCGCGATTTCAAGTTACAATGACGTGGCGCGGCTTCAGCGGACGGTTGACAACCTCGTTGATTTTGTGGGTAGCACCATCAATCCACTTTTGTCGCGCATCAAAAAAACCTTCACCGCACTCTTGGGAGCGCAGGCGAAGGATTATTGGATTGAAGGCAACGTCAGCGGGAAGAAAAGCATCAATCTTCCGCGCCGCTTGGTGATTGACGAGCTGCGTTAGGCAGGCTGGTTGCCGAGGAGGAATGTGACATCGGTATTCGGCTCAATCTCAACGGCTTCTTTGCCATATTGCATCACAATCATCTTCTTGCCACCTTTGAGCATCATCTTGCCATCGGTGACCCACAGTGAGGTGGCTTCACGTAGTCCGACCACCACCATCTGCTGATTCACAGCAAGATACTCGTTGATTCGATCTTGACGTGTCTCGCCGCCGTGTTTGATCATCTTATCGATCTCCGGATGAGGATCCAGGTAATGCGGGTTGATTTGGAACGGCACTAAGTTCAAGGTCTTGAACGAAGCAGGTTGCACGATGGGCATGTCGTTAGTGGTGCAGAGTGTCGGGCAAGCCACATTGCTGCCTGCGCTCCAGCCGATGTATGGCACGCCGGCCAAGGCACGTTCACGAATGGCATCCATCAGGCCGTATTTGTGCATCTCAGCCACTAAATGGAAGGTGTTGCCACCGCCCACCACGATGCAGTCGGCTTCTTTCACGGCTTTCACTTTGTCGTCATAATGATGCACCGAGGTGAAGTTCTCAAAGCCAAATTTCTCGAAAAACACCTTTTGTACTCGGGCTTCGTAGGCATCGTAGCTGGCTGGATAGGCTTTCCCAGCGATGTTTACACCTGCGAAAGGCACGAAAACGATGCGGCTGTTTTTATTCAGGTTGTTTTGCAGGCAGAAGAACTCAATTTGATTGCATGCCCAGGCAAGATAAGTCTCCCCGAAGTTGGTGGAGTTGCTGATAAGTAAGAGTCTCATGATTTTTTATTTTTAGGATGTATGGATTGTCTGATGAAAACAGTCCTCCATACCTTTACTTTTTTTGCAAAGATAGCAATTTTTTGATCATCTGCAACGTGATTCTCCAATTATCACAGGTTCACATTAAAAAGCGGCTGTTTATAGTAGCTGTCGAACCAATGGAACCACCACTTCCCGGATGTTGTCACGAGTAACGTGATGTTCGCCATGGAAGTGGCTGTAATGGTGGTAATGTTGCAGAAATAGATCGAGGCAATTCACCACTGTATCATTATCGGCGAATAAGCCATATACATTCTCGCGATCAAAATCACTTATCCCTTCAAACTGATGTTTTTCCATCTCAGCAAAATGCTTTATTATCTCATCGGTTATCGTGAAATATTGTTCACCATCTTTACGTGGATTAAAGAATTTGTAAGTGCCCGGATAGATCACTTTAGTTTGTTCCGAAAGGTTGAATGCGGGATTGACACATATCCGCTTGAATCCGTGCATTTGTTGGGCATACAAAGCACCCATACTGGTGCCGACAATGATGTCGGGTTGCCCTTGTTCACACATCATTTTCAGGTAAGGCAAGGCTTCCTTGGGGTCAACGGGAATATCCAGAGAAAGCACCAAGAATTCCGGGAGCAGTTCCCTCAATGTCCTTACTGACTCTGTTTGTCCAGAGGAGCCGAAGCCGTGGAAGTATAATATTTTTTTCATTGGTCCATTGTGGTGATCAGCAAGCTCTTACTCATTCCCGCTTTGTATTTTAATTAGATGAAAACGGTTCGATGTGGCAGTCGTGCTGCTTGGTCTCACGGTCGTAGGTGATGCCCACGAGCAGCAGGTTGTCAGTATATTGAGCAAGTTTAGCGGGATACTGCTTACGGTGGATTTGATCGATGGCGGTGTCAACAGCTTTGTTGTATTTCAACTCGATGACGATGGCTGGAGAATCGACGTTCTTGCGCGGGATCATCACCAGGTCGGCGAAGCCTTTGCCCGTGGCCAACTCACGGTGGATAATATAATCGTTGGAAGCGTAATAGTAGGCGATGCTCAAAACGCAAGCCAATGAGTTCTCATCGTTGTAGCTCAGAATACTGGTGTTCTCATCGTGGGCGGCATCCACACCTCGGGCGACTGCAAC
>JAEEGL013469419.1_pt1 | contig 58238 bp, 59 predicted proteins | sample 9134231 | NCBI WGS metagenome assembly JAEEGL01 (sample SAMN16246548, study PRJNA631951) | gut metagenome | biome: gut microbiome; feature: rumen; material: fiber-attached | host: Bos | place: Iran: Karaj | collected 2018-10
TGAACAGCTCTCAAAATAGTGATTTTATCAATTTCAGTTGGTAGTGGTACAGGTCCACTTACAACTCCACCAGTTCTCTTAACAGTCTCAACAATCTTAGCTGCAGCTTGATCAATTAATCTATGATCGAAAGCTTTAAGTCTAATTCTTACTTTGTCTTTTGACATATTTTTGTCCTCCTTCGCCTATTATTTTTAATAGACTTGCTAAATGCAAATTACCTGATATTGAATTAAGTTTCTCACCAACTTAACCTGGTGTATCAGCAACCTTGCACCTCCCAGCCAGTCATATACGCATTAAATTATATGATAAAAGCCCCTGAAAATCAAGGGTTTTTTGATATTTTTTCAACTTTTTTACACTTATTTTTTACACTTATGAATTTCATTAATTCTTTCTATTTATCAAAACACATTCTCTATTATCAACTAAACCTAAAGAAAAATCTTTATTAGTTTCAGAAAATACTCTTTTTACTGAAACTATCCTATTGTGAGTAAACGGCTTATTAAACACTATCTTTACTTGCTTATCTTTATCATAATATGTTTTATCAAAGTAATAAGGATCAAATATATAAACTTTATTTCTTTTAATTTTAGTTATTATTACATAATGCTCATTTGTTTGGAGGCATCTTGCAAATACAACTCCATTATTATTCAAACAATTAATCATATTTTCTAAATTAACTTCTTCTTTTTCTAATCTTTTGCAAGCAACATCAAAATCATTACTATTAGCATAATTAGTAATCCAATGAGTTAATTTTTTAACAGCTTCTCTGCTAGTTCCTCCATTACCTAGATTGCCATCCTCATCATAGCAATCTAATGTGTACTTATGTATTGATTTGACTAGTAATGCTGGTATTTCCTCTCTATTGAATAGATAACTAAATGCATTTAACAAAGAAACTGTTCCACAATCAAATTCAGTCACTTGAAATCTTAAAGGCACTTTCATTTTATCACTTCCTATTTTATATAATAATTATAACATATTTTTGTTCTTCATTATTTAAAACATTCATCGCTAAATCTACCAATATATCTTTTTCTTTAAGATTGGATTCCGCTATCAATAGAGTAACTGCTACTAAAGTATTATTGTCTATAACTCTTTTATCATTTTATTTTTAGAAGTTACAAACTCTAAATACTCATCTACTCCTAAGTGATAACCTGGCTTAGAATATTCGTAACAAGTTAAAGTATCTTTATCTTTTTCTTTCATACTTTTATTATTTCTTAAAGCAAATTCAATTTGTTTTTCTTTAAAATAGTCAATTGCTTCTTCTTCTGTATCAAAATCACGAATTCCTTTACAAGCTTCAAATGCATGTTCAAACCAATACCATTTTTTGTTACTTTCATATATTAAAAATGTATGGGTTGGTAAATCGTTTCCTCTGTTAACTTCAAACCAAGCAAATATTGTCTTAAAGTTATACCCATTTTTTTCAAACCATAGTCTTTCAAGTTCAACTTGATCCCAACAAGTACCTATTTTAGATTCTAATACTTCTTCTCCACTTTGAACAAAACATTCATCATACCAGTCATTCCATTCAGGAGAATAAAGATCTGAGTATTTCTTTCCATTTTTGCCTACAAAACCATAAGTAATATTTTCATCCATAAATTTTAATAATTCTTCAGGATTTTTAATATCATCCATATTTCTTCCTCACTTATAATCTTCTTTTATTTTAGAGAATAAGTAGTTATCATAAAATACACCATTTTTATAATATGCTTTTCTTTTAATTCCTTCTAGTTTCATATTACACTTTTCCATTACTTTTTTAGATGCGATATTATCTATTCTACATTCTCCGCTTATTCTTTCATAACCTACTTTGTTTATTAAAAAATCTAATACTATTTCTAATGCTTCCGAAGCATAACCTAATCTCCAATATTTTGGATTAATACTATATCCAACTTCTGCATGATAATAATCATCTTCTTGATGATGAATAGATATACCACCTACAGGTATATTTTTATTCTTTAACCAAATAGTCCAGTTATAAATATTGTCTGGTATTTCATATTTTAAATTTAAAAACTCTTCTTTATTTTCAAAATTAATCCAATTACAAGCTTTTGCTGCTTCCTTATCAGAAAACATATATTCCCATAATAGTTCCTTGTCACCATCTGTATCTTTTCTTAATACAAGCCTATTTGTTTCTAAGGATTTACTTCCTAAGTGATTCATAAAACCTCCTATTAACTCACTTTAATTATATCATATAAAAAGTATGCATTAAGCATACTTTACACTATTTTCTAATTTCATTTTCATATAATTCTTTATAATCTTTACAAGTTTTTAATAACTGTTTATGAGATCCTTCTGCTTCAATCTTTCCATTATTTAAGAATAATATTCTATCTGCATTTATAATTGTTGATAATCTATGTGCGATTATAAGAATTGTATATTCTCTTTTCATATTCTCAATAGCTTTTTGAATATGAGCCTGCGTTTCATTATCCAACGCAGATGTTGCTTCATCAAATAATATTATTTCTGTTTTTTGTATTAAAGCTCTAGCAATAGCTAACCTTTGCTTTTCTCCTCCAGATAAAGTTACTCCACCTTCACCAACTATTGTGTCATATTTATTTGGTAATTTATTTATAAATTTGTCCAAACAAGCCATCTTACAAGCTTTTCTTATTTCTTCATCAGTTACATCTTTTTTAACCAGTTTTAAATTATCTTTTATACTGACATTAAATATATATGGATTCTGACTTATTATAGTAATATTACCTCTAATACTATCCTTATCAAGTTCATTTACATTAATGCCATCTATTTTTATTTCACCACCAGTTACATCATACATTTTACATAACAGGTTAAATATAGTTGTTTTACCAGCTCCAGTTTTTCCCACAAAAGCAACTGTTTCATTAGCTTTTACTTTAAAATTAATCTTATCTAATATTTTTCTACCATTTTTATTATATCTAAAAGTCACATCTTTAAATTCAAAATCACCTTTTGCTTTTTCAAGATGAATATCTCCAAATTTCTCTTTAGTAAATTTATTATCTTCTAATATTTCCATAATATTTGAAGAAGATAAAACGAAATCTTTAATATATTGTAAAGAATTATTTAGATTGCGAACAAAGCCGCCTATTCTTTCAGAATAATTGTATAAAATTAATGCACTTGTAGCTAATAAAACATTTTTGTTTATTAATAGTATCAATAAAGCTATAAGAATAAAATCTAAAGTGTGTCTAACACCTTCCTGTAATAACATATATTTTTGATTAACAACATCAGTTTTATAAGTCATTGAAGTAGCAGCGGTAACTCTATTATTTAACTCTTTAGAAAACGATACCTCAGAATTTAACATTTTAATATCTCTAGCTCCTCTTACAAGTTCACTAATAAATCCAGTTAGTTTTTCTCTTTTATCTCTTGTTAACTTTCTATTTTCTTGTCTGACTTTTAATCTCTTTTTGTTTAATAAATAAACTATAATAAGTGATAAGATTACATAAACAAATACTATTTTATTTATAATAAATATTGCTACAAAAGTTCCAATACCAGTTAATATTAATCCAACTTGTTCAAGTAATACCCAAAACACATCTGATAATCTTTCTACATCATTAGTTAATCTTTGAATAAATATACCTGATGAATTATTATCTAAACTTTTATTATCAATCCTAAGTATTTCTTTACCTAAATCATCTTCTAAAGAATTAGAAATATTAACAAACATTTTAGTAGCTATTATATTACCAAAATATGTAACTACTTGATTAAATATATTTAGTAAAAATAGTATAATTGCTAAGAAAAATAATTGCTCTAATTTATTTTCAGTTAAATTGATTATAATATTTGCACTTAGTATTGGAAAAAATACACTAACTGTTACTCTAAACATACATATTAAAGAATATAAAATGATTTTACCTTTATTATTTTTACCATATTTCCATATGAACTTTAAGCTCTTACTAAAATCCTTCATATCTTTATCCTTGTAAAATTATAACATACATTAAAGAAATATTAAATATTTAATTATTAATTTCTTCTTTACTCAGCTTACCTATTATAATAGATTCTAATAATAATGATATTGCTGGCACAATTAGTAAATAATTTACATAATCTTTACCAATAAACACACATACAAGAAGAAGTAAAGTATACCCGAGTACTCTAGATATCATAAACATTATATCTATAATCATGTAAAACTCTGGTTTTAAATCTTTTTTTATTTCTTCATTATTACTATAATTAGTAACTGCCATATTAGATATTAATGCTATAAATGTTATAAATAAATTATCAACAAACATAAATATTATTAAACTTGTTTTAGAAGGGAAGAATGAAAATAATAATATTGTAATAAAAGATAGTATTCCACTAAAAAGCATTACTTTATTAAAATGTTTCTTCTTAATAAATCTAAATATAATACATCCTAACAAGCATATGAATGAACATATACTAGTGACTAACCCTAAATTTAAGTTAGTTTTAAAATTATATATTTTATATAAAGTTATTATTAAATATAAAACACCAGATGAAATAGTAAGACCCGATAAAAATGGTTTTAATAAAGCATACCTTAAGTTTTTATTTGATTTTATTAATTTATAAAACTTATTAAACTCTAATTTTCTTTTATGATGTTTATCATCTTTTAATCTAAAAGAGATAATATACATAATAACAAATAATACAAAGAATCCTTTACCAACTTGTACATAATCAAAATATGTAAGCAAAACACCCAATAATATAGGTATTATTATCGAAATAATTTGACACACTGTGTTAATTCTTCCACTATACTTTTGTCTGTCTTCATTAGTTATTTTTTCAGAATTTAATAGGTTTTTTGGATAAGCATAAAGTCCATTAGCTAACCCATCAATAATCGCTACTATAAAAATATAATCTATTATTTTTTCTTTTAATAACATTATTAAAGCGACATATAATGCTTTAAAAGCAACACCCAACCTAAATATTTCTACTTTATAATTATTTTTAATATATTTACTTACTAACATAAAGGCAATACCTATAAATAAATATGTAGTTATGTAATACTTTGCTAATGGTATAATCTCATAATTAGCAACTTTAAGAAAATAGAAGACAAAAAACGTACTAAAGTAAACAGTAGTAGTACTGTTTAGCATATCGGTTATAAAAATTGTTCTTTTTTCCTTATTCATTTAAACCCCAATTAATTTTATCAATTTTTTCTATAAATTCATTAGACTGTTTATACCATTTATAAATTGGCATTTTCTTTTCTTTAAACTTTTCTAATTCATATTTAGTATAACCAGGATTATTCTTTTTAAATCTTTCTATAGTTCTATCATAACATGTATCTATACAAGTTCTTATAACTATTAGTTTTCCTTTTAATAGATTAATATCTTTTGTGCAATGAAATTGAACACAATCTATAACAATTGTTTTATCATACTTCTTACAATATTTTAATATTTCTTTATATATTAAATCAAAATTATCTCCACAATTAGGTAGTTTTTTACATTTATTTCTAAAATAATTCCTTAATTCTTTATTTATACCAGTCACATTCTTATATCTATTTTCTGATAGCACTTCATCTGTATCAACAACTAAGTATTCATCAGTATTAAAATGTTCCTTTGCATAAGTGATTTTACCAGATCCACTTTGACCAGTTATACATCCAATTTGTAGTCGTATCTAATATATCTTGTTAAATTCTTTTCTTGTATACTTATCATATGCTTTACTCCTCTTTAATTATAGACTTACTTTATTCTAATTGGAGATAAACCATATTGATTACGAACTTCATTAATATCTATTAATCCATTTGCATATTCTTGAACTATCATAACGGCTGGTCTTATGTGTGCTTTATCCTTGTCTTTCTCGCTATCATCTAGTTTGTCATATGGAAGAGCTTGTTTTGGGTTACCATAAACTGGATCATATACCCATGGATTTCTTTTTAACCATTCTTCATGAATAATTGATCCCATCTGTTCTAACTCTTCTGGCGTAATTATTTCACTATTCATAGCCTTATCATATACAAGAGCTACCGCTACTCGTGCAGCTTCTAAATTATCTTTTTGTGATGCAGAAGATAACTCATGAAAAGGTCTAAGTATATTTTCCTTACCATCTACATAATTTGATCCCGCTCTTTCAATTTCTTCTTTGGTTAAACTTCTCTTAGTAAATCTTTTAACATCAATTCCGCCACCACTAACTACTTTCTTAAATGTTTCAAAGTCAGTTAAGCATTCAGAAGCAAGTGCTCCATGTGCAGAAAGCCATGCAGCATCAATTTCAACTTCATTTCTTTTGTCTTCACCTTTATAACAAGCTTTTCTTATAGCTTCGCCAGGATTTTGAGTTTTAGCGTGCTCTTGAGCTCTTAAAAAGAATGCATGTAATTCTTCTTCACACCATGCTTCATGTAGTTTAGCTCCTAAAACGTATGAAAGTGTTTCTTTAATAATATCATCTTTATCCATATATCCTCCTTTTAATATTATCTTTTAAATATTTTAATATATAATTTACACAGTCATCAAACAATTTATCTAATGTCTTTTTATCCATTATTTTAAAATTATAAACTATTAACTTTGAAAATATGTTTACCTTATCAATAACTTTATTAGTATTCATAATATACTTAATTAATTTTTCATTATTAAATGTAAATCTTTTAGTATTTATAACATTATTAATACATTCAAATCCTTCAAATTTATCAACACATTTATGATTTAATAACCACTTATCATATACCGCAAATTCTCTTTGTTTATAATATTTTCTCATATCTGCATCCATTAAGACTTTTTTATTCTTCATCTTAATACCAATACAATTATCATCTTTATCATATAAATAGAAATTACTAAATATGAAATTATTATAAAATCTATCGGTTAATATATGTATTAACATACCTATTATTACTGGATTTTTAAGATATTTTTTATTATCTTTGATAAACATATCAGGATTAGCTAATCCATTATCTATTTCTATTTTTTGATAATGTGATTTAGCATGATCTTTTTCATTAGCAATATCCGGTAGAATACTACCTAGCATTATCGAATCATGATCAATATTTAAATGTTTATTTACCTCATTAGCAATCGCTAAATGTATTTTATGACTAGGCATAATCAAACTCCTTATTACTATATAATTTTTGGTCCCTTATCTTCTTCTTCATCATCCCAGGCACCGAAATCAAAATCACCCAATTCATACATTGACCCTGGACTCTCAGCTTTTTCCTTTTCTAATTCTTCTAATTTCTTAAGTTCTTTTAATTTTTCTTTATACCACATAAGTGTACATAATTCTTTATCTTTATCACTTAAAGGTAAACCATCAACTTCATTAGGAGGTAATGCTGAGCTTTCAGCAAAAGAAATAATAAATCTTTTAGAAAGTTCAGAATCAATTCTTTTTCTTTCTTCTTCTGATAAACTTTGATAATAATTTTCGTTATTAGTAAATGCTTTTGTTTTAGAATTATATACACCTAAAATAAATTCCGGTCTTAAATAATATCCTTTCTTATCACTTCCATAATAAAAATTTTCATAATAATCAGACCCAGGTAGCACATGGTCCCTTCTCAAAATATATTTGTATGGAAGTGACAATATAACAACATCTTCAGAATCTTTATGAGGCCAATCGTTAAGTAAATCCTCTCTTTCTTTAAAAAGACTATCACTTCCCATACCTAATAATACTGAAGTGCTATCTAATCCTCTTAAAGTGTTCATATAAAATCTAGCTTCTTCTGAATCCTTTACTTTAAGCCCGGTTTTAAATATTGAGTCTATAGTTTCAGGCCCACCAGGAGTTCCGTGTCCAAAATAGAAACATGAAGAATCAGAAAATCTATTTTGAATTTCAGATTCAATAGAATCAATCTTTCCTCTTATACCAGGAATAAAATCTGACTGAACCTCTATATTAGTATCATCTGATAAATGTTTTCTAAACTCCCCTGGAATATCTTTTTCACTTTTTATATAATTATTCCCTAAAGAATAAACACTTGGCATATTAAATCACCAACCTATTATAATTATATCATATAAAAAGCACACATTAAGTGTACTTTACAAATGTTTACTATTTTAATGTTGAAACAATTAGGTAAGTTATTGTTGATATAACACCTATACCAAAACTAACTAACGCTACTAATATAGCTATATGTCCAAATCCTGAACTGCCAGGCATACCAGGTCTTCTTACCAATCTTTTTGCTTGTTGATGCTGTAACACTTGTGGATCTAACACTTGCTGATTTTGCTCTAACACTGGCCCCTCTGATAATACTTGTTGTGGTCCTCCATATTCAAAAGTAGGCATTAATTCTTTATCAAAAGCACTTTTCTCAACACGTGCACCAGCAATAGCTCCGCCAATTATACCACCAACTACAGCTGCTTCTCCAAATTTTTGACCAGCAGATTTTTCTGGTTCTTTTTCTTGAACTTCTTGTACTTCTTCTTTTTCTTCTAATTGTTGTGGTTCTTGATTTAAAGTTGTTATAACTCCTTCTCCACGTTTATTAACTAATTCACCTAATACTTCAACTGTTTGACCTTTTGAAATTTTAGTTACGCTTCTTTCTAACTCTTCGCCTTCGATTCCAATATTAGCTAATTTCTTGCGTGCATCATCCGGAGTCATATTTACAGCTGATCCATAATGATTAGCTAAATTTTGTTGATACTTTTCAGCTAAAGAATCTTTAACTTCATCTATAAGTTCATCATTTATTATACGCTCATAATTATCTATAATTCCTTGGGTGTCTACTGTTGGAAATTGGCTACAAGCATTTGCGATATATTCTTTTATCCCTTCTTTTGATTCTAATTGAGATATAGCTAATAAATTTAAGTTTTGGCTACCTAAAAACATTGCTTGCTGATCAATAGGCATTTCTATATTTCTCATTTGTTCAATTTCTTGTTCTTCCCTTAAACGCATTACTGTTTTTAGATTAATTAATAATTCCTCATAATCCTGCATAATTTGCTCAGCAAGTTCATTTAATTCTGGAACTATTTCTTCTTTAAAATCTTTATCAGAATCTCTAAAGCTTTCATAGAATTCACGTTCTTTATCTGAATTTAATAATCCAGGATATTCTTCATTTACTTCATCTATAAGAGATCTAATATATTCTTCAAGTAATTTATTTTTATTTTCTTTATCCATATCATCAACTCCCAGTATAATTATACCATATTTTCCTTGATTTCTCAACTTTCAAGCATTGTTTATGTCTTATTTGCCAATTAAATTATTTAAAACATTAATAAACCATTGACTACATAAATAAACATTTAATGTATAAGTTATTAATAAAACTAGACCATAACCCTTAAATTCATCTTTATCTTTTTTATAATATATTTTTTTAAATAATAAACCAAATAATATAAGTTCCATTAACATAAATAATAACACTTGTAATCTTAGTACTGTAAATCCAAATTCATAAATGTATAAAAACATCCTGTAATATGAATTAAATACTAATAATACTGAAAAACATAATAGAATAGTTAATAGTATTTTTATATATTTTGTTCTTTCATTCTTATTATTAAAACTTAATACAAATATTGTTACTAAGAAATTTATACTAGTAACTATTAATAATTCAAAGAATCCTTCTCTTGCATATGATGCAAATGTATAACTTTCAGGTATATGTAAGAAATTAACAGTTAATTTAGATATTTCTGATATTAAGAATAATAAGAATACAAAATTCATTATAATTAATACAGTCATTATTATTGTTTTATTAATATTAAATTCTTTTAATTTATTATCTTTATTTTTATTTTCTACTAAGTTAATAAATACACTAAAGAAAATTATAAATACATTTACAAATATAATTACATTCTTTACTATACTGTCAAAATTAAATAGTCTTAATACCCAACCAAATAATTTATCAACAACACTAGCAAAATAAGCATCTGCAGATGAAAGTAATCCTACTAAAACACCGCCTAATACTAAACCTATTAATAAGCCTATTAATATATTTTTACATCTTGTTTTAGTTTTCTCTTCTTTAAGTGGTAATCTCATATTACTCATATTCGAAAACAAATATGATGGAAATAAATCAATAACCCATCTTAATGAATTTTTAGTTATCTTTCTATTCTCATCAACTAACATAAACAAGAAGATAGATAATAATATTGGAATAATAAATATATTTAAAAATTTATTAGATGAATCAACTTTAAATATAAAATTACTTACAATAATCATTATTACTGGTATTAAAAATATATAAGCTTTATCATTTGTTTTAATACCTATTATTTTTAACATAAATATATAAAATGCAACTAACAACATAATTGGTAATAGAAAATATCCTGAATATGGTGTTACACCAAGGCTATTAATTATTACAACTAATATACCAATTATTATTGAACTTATTGTAGTTATCTCAAATACTCTTTCTTTTTTCATAATATATCTCCTATATATTTATCATATTAAAATTTATTAGAATTAATTGTTTTTTCTACAACTCTTTTAATGTCTCTTTCATTAAAAGGCTTAGTTAACACTTCAATAACCGGATACGCTAAAGCTTTTTCTATTTCATCATTAGAATCTTCACCAGTTATAATAGAAACTGGAATTTTATTAAATAAAGAATTATTTTTAAAGTATTCAAGGACTTCTATACCATTTACATTAGGCATATTAAGATCTAAAAGCATTGCTTTTATTGAACCATTATCATTATTTATATAATCTAATGCTTCTTTTCCATCATTGGCACTTATTACATTATAAACGCCAGCGAATACTTTATCTATAAATACTCTTACGATATTAGAATCATCAACAACTAATATTGAATCCCCAGAAGCAGGACTACTTGTTCCTTCAACATTAAAAGTATTAACGCTTTTACCTAAATATTCCCCAACAATACTTACTACTCTATTAACTTCTTCAATTAATTCATTAAAATGATCAAATACATAATACATATTATTAGCTTTACTTTTCATTTCATGTTCGTAAGCAAGTTCAGCAAGTGTTGTAAATCCAAAATATTTTGCATCAGATTTTAATGAATGAACTAATATTGCATAGTTTGGCATATCATTAGCTTCTTTATACTTTTCTAAGTTTTCTACCTTTTCTGATATAGCCCCTAGAAAATCATTAAGCGTTAAATTATATGTTTCAATATCTCCAAATAACTCTAAAGATTTATCAATATCTACTCCTTTACTTCTTAAAAAATTCTCATCTTTCATATTAATTACCTCCTAAAAACTTTTTCAATTTCTTTTCAAGTTCTTCTCTATCAATTGGTTTTGGTATATAATCATCAAATCCTGAATCAAGATACTTTTCTCTCATACCATTAATTGCATTAGCAGTTAAAGCAATAACTGGTGTATTAAATTCTTTGTCTTTCTTCATTTCTATAAGTGTTTCAGTTCCACTCATACCAGGCATCATATCATCAAGTAGTATTAAGTCATATTTATTATTTTTAACTTTTTCTAAAGCATCAGCTCCACTACTAGATTCAGTGATACTTAATTTATATTTTTCTAAAAGCCTACTAGCAATTTTTAGATTAACTATATTATCATCTACTACTAAAACTTTCTTATCAGCAAATTCAATATCTTCAAGTTTAATAACGCCCGTTTTCTCAAGTTCTTTCTTATCTTTAACTATTTTTTGATCTAGTGATACACTGAATTTAGAACCTTCTCCAAATTTACTTTGAACAACTATTTTACCATTCATAAGTTCCACTAGTTTTTTAGTAATCGCAAGTCCTAAACCAGTTCCTTCAACCGTAGTATTCTTTTCAACTTCAAGTCTTTCAAATTTATTAAATAATTTTTCAATTTTATCTTTTTCAATACCTATACCAGTATCCTCAACAGATATTATTAATCTTGTTACGTCTTTCTTATTAACACAAGATATCTTAAAATCTATCCAACCTTTTTTAGTATATTTAATCGCATTAGTAAGTAAATTTAGTATTACTTGTTTTACTCTTCCTTGATCCCCATATAAAACTGGGGGAATGGACTCATCAAAATAACATTTAAATTCAATCGGTTTATTTATAGCCTTAAGCTTCACTTCACTCATCTTGACTAAGCTATCAAACATTTCTTTTGGCTCATACTCAGTATCAATTATCTCTAATTTGTTAGCTTCAATCTTAGAAATATCAAGTATTCCATTAACTATCTCCAATAGACTATCAGAAGCACTCATTATATTATTTATATCATCTTTAACTTCCGGCGATAAATCTTTGTGCTCTTCAAGAATAGTACCATAGCCCATTATTGCGTTTAATGGTGTTCTTATCTCATGAGACATATTTGATAAAAACTCTGTCTTAGCCTCATTAGCTTTATCAGCTTGTTCCTTAGCTAAGTTAAGTTCATTAATAAGTCTTACATCAGGGTTTTCAATAGTAAAATACATTATATATGTTGTTAAAGTTCCAATTACTGTTATTAAAAGAATTTCTGGTTTATACATCTGTATAGCACTAGCAATTAGTATAAATATTGTTATAAATATAACTGGATAATATTTTTTATTTTTTATTTCTTTAAAATGTAAGAATAAACATATTAGCCAGAATACTATATATACTACGATTAATACCTTTAAAGCATCAGTCGCTGGACCATATGTATACATCTTTGTCCCATCATAATATTTATTCATAGGCAACAAAAACGCTAAGACTGAAAATATCACGAAAACAGCTGAAAATATAATAGAGTTTGTTTTTACTTTTGACTTAAATGATATTTGAACAGTATACATAGTAAATATTGAAAACCAAAGTATTATCACAACTAAATATAATCTCGACCAATACTCAATGAGTCCTGAAGTTTGAAATTCTTCTATAGGTGTTCTCAAAACCATAATTTGAAGTGATAATTCTATGAGTAAACCAATTAGATTAACGATTGCTGCAAATGAGAATATATTGTTTTCAATACTATCGACACTTTTCTTCTTAAAAAAAACAACAAGCAAAATTATAGAAAACGCTACACCCAAACTTAAAAATAACGTTGTTCCCATATTATCACCTATTGTAATTTTACCATATTTTATTAATTATTACTATCTAATTTTTTAGTTAATGTTTTTGCTTTATTATCTACTAAATCAAATACATAACCATTTTCATAGTTGTATCCAGTATTAACATAAAAATCATCTAATTCTTTATCTAATATTAATCTATTAGTTTTTAAAGATGCTGGATTAATTTTAAATTCATCATGAAGTTTATATCCCAAAACTTGAACACCACCTTTATATAATGATTCAATATATTCATCAATTATATAAAACATTCTCTCTAAAGCTAGTACATCTTTAGGATTATCTAATTTATTTTGATTTTTTAATACCAAATGACACAATACTTTTGGAGTATCAGTTCCATCATCATATTTTCTAACTATGCAGTCAGCTACCGCGCCATCAAATAATGCTTTTATATTATTTGCTATATCAAATAAGTAAGCTTTCTTATTATCACCATATTCTATATAGTCATTCTTTCTTCCATACAAGAATATTCTTCCTTCTTCATCTATTTCACACATATCTCCAGTCTTAATCCATTCTTTATCATCAGTATACATTTTTTCAGTTAACTCTGGATTGTGATAATAACCTAACATATTTGATTTAGATTTAACATATAATTCTCCACGTTCATTATATCCTAACTCTTTTCCGTCCTCACCAAAAATGCCAACGGTCATACCAGGATAAGGAATTCCAATACTTGGAACAACTTTGTTTTTAGGCTCACTATCAAATTTTGTATTTGCTGATTCAACTGTAACGGCTGCAAAGCATTCTGAAAGGCCATAACCAACATGTATTCTCTTATCTTTACTATGTTTTTTAAAGATTGAATTCATCCATTCAATATCTTCAACAGTTGCACTATCTCCACCTATAATAGCAGAATATAAGAAATCAAGAGATGGTTTAAACTTTTTGCTTTCATATTCTTTAAAGAACTCTTTCCATACAGCACCAGTTGAAATAGTAAAATGAGGTTTTGATTCCATAACTTGCTTATAAAATTCTCTATAATCAGGAGATGGATACATTTTTGTAATCATTCCACAATATAATGGAGTTAAAAATAAACAATTTAGCGCAGTTGAAGCAGTTGGAGGAAATTGTGCTAAGCAAACCTCACCTTCATCATATCCCATATTTGCACACTTACCTTGATGCAAGTGATTTATAGCTGTTTCATTAGTTGCAATTGCTCCTTTTAAAGCGTTACTAGTTGTACCACTTGAATAAGTAATAAATGCAGGCATATTTTTAGTAAACTCTGGCTTTAAATCTTTTTTACCACCTAAATAATAATTACCTATATTATAAGCTTCATCATACCATACATATTTAGGATCTTTAGGTATTACACTCTTATTTTTATAATCTTTTAATCTACTCATTCCAGAAACTATTGTCTTTTTAAGACCTGTCATATCATCATATGGAGTTGCAATAAAAACCTTTTTGAATCTATCTTGGCTTAAAAACTTATTCATTTCTTCGTTATATAATGGACTTAATATAATAGCAAATTTCCCATCTATTAATTCCTTATTATATTTTTCAGCAGTTAAACCTATTTTAGCAAAATTAGGGCAAGCCCCTATAAGATTTAAAGCAAGCGCCATTGCAGCAACACTAGGTGTAAATGTACTAAAAATCGGAACAATCTCACCTTTTTCAATTCCCATTGCTTTAAAAGTTTTAGCCCAATTATATACCATGTCTCTAAATTCTAACCTTTTGATTTTTCTACCATAATAGTCAATTGCTGGTATTCCTTCATATTCAAATATTTTTTCTTCTAAAACTTCCCATAAAGTCTTATTTTCTTCTATAATATTACTTTCTTCCTTCGCGTTTTTCGCATAATGTTTTAACCATGTTTCTTCTTGTGATGGTAATAATTTTTCCATATTATCTCTACCTTTCATTGTAATTTAATCGTATCACACAAAAAAAATCATTTCAATAAAACAGTATACATTATGTATCAAATATGATACAATAAATTTATGAGAGAAATAAATTTTATAAAAATTAATAAAACATTAAATGAATTAGAAAATGATTTTATAAAAGAATTTACTTTTATAAGAAAAACAAACAACCTAACTCAACAATTACTTGCTGATTACTCAAAAACATCTAGAGAAAAAATAGCAAGAATAGAATCAAAAATGCATTCGCCTAATTTAAAAAGTTTAATAAAAATACTTGGTTCAATAGGATATACAATAAAAATAGAGAAGATTAAATAATCTTCTCTATTATTTTAATTACTAACTATTTCATATGGACTAGTAAGAGAACCATTTCCTCTTAAACTTAATCCTGGCTTAGCTATAAGTGTTATTACAGGACGAACACCATTTGTTGCAGCGCCTTGTGGGCTTGCAAGACTTCCAGTAGTTCCTATTGCTGTTTGATAGTTTGATGTTCCACCATAATAGCTAGGACTAATAGCATAATATTGAACTCCCGTTTTATATATATTAATGTTGTTAGCCATGGATATTTCAGAGTATGTTGGTAATCCGATTGGATAATTAAGCTCTGCAGTAGTGTTTCGTACGCTAAATCTGTCTTTTGTGTTTGAACAATGAAAACTTGTTGCCGCATATCTTCCTGCATATTGCAATGATGTAAATTCACCATCTATTGAAAAACCTTTAGGATCATAAACACTTCTATCATTACAATAAACCGCGTCAGGTTCTATAAAGCTTTCATAATTCTTTAAGTTATTCACATACCAGTTTTCTACATAGGCTTTTATTGCTGAATCATGATTATTTTCACTATTCGTTAGCATTTTTTGAATAGCTGTTTCAACTGTATCAGAATTTTTAAATTCAGTATAACGTACAGTTGTGCCACCTGTATAGTAGTAGTATCTTACTTTACCACCTGTACATGTATAACTCGTTGAGTTACAAGTGTAATGGTAATCTGTTTCTTGGCCCACACTGCTATCATAAGCATGTTGAGAAGTATTACCATTAGTATCTTTTAATATATATTGTGATTGTGATCCATCCCAATAAACATCATGTCCCATTATAATACCATCAGCGGGCACACCACTACCTGCATTTGAATATACCGTGTTGCCATATTTATAACCACTATTGGCAAGTGACCCCACATATGCATTGAAAGGTGATGTACCTATTTGGGCATTTTTAGTATTACCAATTGTATATGTTGTAAAGTATGCTTTATTTGCGTTTGTAGGATGTGGATGATTTAAGAAATAAAGAGTTGTGCATGTACTATTAGAGTCTTTACAAGTGTATTTTCCAGTTAAATTTTTATTTGTGTTCCAGTTATCTTGTTTTGGGTTTACCAATGTAAATCCGTTTGAATCATAAGTAAATGAATCAGCGTACATAAAGTCGCCCCCAAAATCATCGTTTGTACCATTAATTCCTATCAGACCCGAATGTTCTGTACTTGTAGTTGGGCTTAAACAATTTCCACTTCCATCGGGTTCTCCATTATAAAGCAATTTAATTCCGCCAGCATCTGTTGTTCTAAGCATTTGCCAACAAAATCCGCCAAATTTAACATTTATTTTAGCTAATATAGCAGCAGCCTGTGATGTGTTACCCTTAGAAGCTGTTTTTACATAATATATTGTATTTGTTCCGTTTTCATTATAAGTGTCATCAGAAGATCCAGAATAAGTAGTTACTAGATTACTATTTGAACTTGCTAATGTCCTCATAACATCATATAAAGGATGTACTGGTATTTCAGAACCGACGTAAACTATTTTAGCATAGCCATTGCCACTTCTAATGTCTGTTCTCATTTTACCTTTTTCAAATGTTAGACCACTATAGTGATTCGCACTTCCAGTATGAACTCTACTGCTTGACGAAGTAATAGCATCACATCCGGCATAACCACTTATAAATGATGATCCACCACCGGCTGAAGTATGTTGACCTCCGCCACCACCGTAGTAGCCTCCGCCACCACCCGAATAATAAGCACCACCAGTTCCGAATCCTCCTGTTGAAGAGGTTGTATATGATGATGAACAAGCAACTGATTGACCTCCGCTAGTTTGAGTACCACCAGTTCCATATCGATAACATGTTAAATTATTATATTGAGCATCCTGACCAACTAAGTTTCCACCAGCTCCACCATTGCCAGAATAATTTGGAGAGCCACTATGAGAAGCAGCTCCACCACCACCTCCGGCAACCATTATTCTCGAATTAAGTCCCAAATTTGAGTTCCACGCTAAATCACTTGAAGAAGGTGTTGTGTTTCCAAAATATCTTATATCTGTTGCACCACCGCCACCTCCGGCATTACTATTATTTGCTGCAAAATATCCGGCAGCTCCGCCATTATATCCATTACCATTTAAAGTTTCTGTATCAGTAGAAGTTCCAGAATGTGAAACACCCATACCTCCAACATAAACATAAACTTCATCACCTTGTGACAAATATACATATCCTGATGTATAAGCTCCATTTCCACCATTATATAGCGTTGTATATTCTGCACTACCACCTTGAGCGCCAAAAGCTTCTACAAAATAATATCCACTTTCAGAAGCGACAAATGTACCATAAGAACCATTGTATTCAAATTCTTTTCCCCATGTAGCAGTTAAAGTTGTATCTGCAGTACCCATTGTAAATGTCGTCCCACTAACAGAAGCACCTGTACCAGAAACAAGCCATGCATTGAAAAAGTAATCTTGATCAGTATGAACAGGCGCATTTATTACATATGTTTGACCGGGTGCATAATACCCACTAGGTAAATTTGTTGTTGCATTTGTCATACCGTTAATTGTTAAATGATATCCCATTGTTACTACATATGGTTGCTCTTGAGAACCATCACCTGATACTCTTACAACATTTTCCTTTAAATAAACTGCCGGTCTAACATAAGCTTCTGCTGTAGTAGAAAGATTTCCACTTATGCCTCTACTTGTTGCTGCATAACGAGAATCATAAGTCCAATAATTTTCCCCTGGTTTTGTATATAAGTAAGAATTAACTCCACCTACTAAATTATATTCGACTTTACTGATAGAATTAACAGTTCCGTTTCCACCAGAACACGTTATCGTCGATGTTCCAGTGCAAGCAAATGGTGTCGAACTCCTTAATAATGCTTTAGCTTGACTAGACATTGCGTTTAAAATTGCAGTATGTACTGTACCTTTATTGCCATATGTTGTAAGCGTTTCATAATTACTATTTAAAATTAATTTTACTACATTTTCAGTACCTATTAAATATGAACCAATTATTCTCCATGTTTGTCCATCAAGAGTTAGATAGTTGTTTGCATTTTCTTTAAATAAACAAGGCATAGTTGAAGTTGGAGTACAATTTAATAATGAACTAACTTCTTGAGCTAATGTTAAACCATATGACATGTTAGATTCAGCAATCAATCCAGTTATTCTATTATATCCATCTAATATTGCCACTTCATTTTCTGGATTCCATGTATATCCTCCAGCAACATTAAATGTTACTTTTTTATCTGCTCCATTATTATTAGTTATTGCTACTCTTATTGTTTTAGTTTTTTCTGCAACCGTTCCTGTAGTATATAGCCCAATAACGCCCTCTTGCCTATTAATGCTTTCTGAGGAAACATTTACTATTACATTACTACTAGATGTATATGTTAATGAATATCTAGTATTTACATCATTTAAACTTGTTATTACTATATCATGATAAGTTGTAGAATTTGCTGGCGCTGTTATTGTTGATACTGAATTACCATCTATTGTCATAGTGTAATAAAGTTCACTTGCTCTTAATTGATATGCAAGTTGCCATCCTGACTCATCTGATAAATAACCATAAGTGAATCCTAAAACAGCAATTAAACCAACAAATATTGATACAACTGCTACATATTTTTTATTAAAAATTTTTCTAAAGCCTCTTACTAATTTATTTATATATTTATCCATGCTAAAGCTCCTATAGTATACATAATCATTATATAACAATTTAATGGATCTAACAATAATATTTTAATAAAAAAAGTTAAAACAGTTTTATTTTAACTTCTTAACTCTAGTATATACTTCATCAGATATTTCTTCTGCTGATTTTATTATTCCATTTTTAACACAATTTATTCTTTCAAATCTATAAATATTTTCTAATTCAAGATAAGCTTGTTCTGCGTGTTTTAAATGATTAACATCTATTTCATGTTGATCAGGTTTTTCACCTCTATTATCTCTTAATTTAACAGAATATTCATATGGCATATATAAGAATATAGTCATATCTGGTTTTGGCAATTCTAATAAAACATATTCCAATGTATGAAAGAATTCATATGCATTATATCTTTCTTGATTATTTAATAATTTACCACCTTGATGGGCCATATTAGATTCAACATATCTGTCTAATATAATGGTTTTTCCTTCATCTAATAATTTCTTTAACTTATTTATATAATTATATCTTCTATCTGCAGCAAAATATAAAGCAGCAACTTTATAATCAACATTACTAGCGCCCTCTTTAAATAAAGGTTCTCCTAAATGTTCTTTACCCAAATAAGGTCCCCCAACTATTTTACCAGTTGGTGTATCATACATAGGAAAACTATCTCTATATACATCAATACCATCTTCTTTTAATCTTTCATAAAGTATTTTTGATTGAGTTTCTTTTCCTGAACAATCAGTACCTTCAATTGTAATTATTTTTCCTTTCATTTTAACCTCCTATATAAAACATGTTTATATTTAATATTATTCTCTTCTAATTCTTCACTTAAATACTCTTTATTCCAAAGTGATTTATCAAATACTGGAAAATATACATCTGCATTTTTATCTTCTTCATTTATCTCCGTTAAATAAAGCTTATTTGAATAATCTAAGAATGCTTTATAAATAGAAGAACCTCCAATTATAAATATTTCTTCTTTATAATCTTTATATTTTTCTAAGAAAGAATTTATATTATTAAAAACTTCTATTTTTTCATCAAAATCACTATTACTTGATATTATTACATGGTGTCTATTAGGTAACATTCCAGGAAGAGATTCAAATGTTTTTCTTCCCATTACTATCACATGATTTGTTGTTAACTCTTTAAAGAACTTTAAATCTTCTTTTAAAGACCAAATAAGTCCATTATTCTTACCGAGTTCATTATTTTTACCTATCGCGGCTATTATACTTATATCCATATTATTGTGAAATCGGAAAATTTATTTTACCATGATGTTTATATTTTAAAACTTTAATATCTTTTAAATCTTTAGAATTATCAAATTCAAAAAAGTCTTTAATTTCTGGATTTAACCATAATTCTGGTGCAGGGTAGTCTTCCAATTCTTCTCCTCTTCTAATTTGTTCTTTAATTCCATTTATTTGGTCAACATAAATATGAGCATCTTTAATTGACCAATTAAGTGTTCCTGGTTTTAAACCAGTCGTGTGTGCCAACATATATAATAAAACAGAATACTGAGTTACATTAAATGGTAAACCCAAAGGTACATCACAACTTCTTTGATGAACCCAAGCATTTAAATGATCATCAGTCACATCCCATTCACTGCTCCATACACATGAAGGAAGTACTGCAGTATTTAAATATTCATTTTGCCATAAACTCATAACCATTCTTCTATCAGTTTTATTATTCTTTAAAGTATTTATTAAATTATCAGTTAAATTATATTTATTAACAATCCAACCATAAGCCGTCCCTATTGTGTGAGCCCAATATTCACCAAAATCTTTTTCAATAGGTTTTTTAATTAATTTGCCATTTTCATCAGGTAACATTTGTGTTGCTCTCCATTTACCATCTTCAGATATTTCCCATTCATCCCAAATATGAACATTTCTTTCTTGAAGCCATCTAACATCATTACTTTTAACTTGATAAATCCATAACATTTCAAGTATTGCTTGTCTATAAAATAATTGTTTTGTTGTTAAAAATGGAAATTCTTTTTCTAAATCAAACTCAAAACTATATGCTGGTATTTTTATAGAATTAGTACCAGTTCTATTTTCAACTTCTTTGCCTTCTTCAAGTATTTTTTTACACAGTTTAAGATACTCTTTATCCCATAGAGCCATAATATTACCTCCAAAAAATTACCCGATCTATTCTTTAAATTAATTATAAAATAAAAAATAAAAATGTGAAACACTTTTGTAAAATATTTACACATTTGTTCCACATATTATTCATCTTTTATTAATAGAGAGTGTCCAGTCATTTCAACTGGTTTAGATATTTCATACATATCTATTATAGTAGGAATTACATCCTTTAAAGAGCCTTCACTTTCTATTTTATAATTAGTATTACATATTATAAATGGTACTTTATTAACTGTATGACTTGTTACTGGATTATCTTTATTATCTAGCATAAATTCAGAATTACCATGATCAGCAGTTATAACTAAATCATAAAAATCTAGTTTTGATTTTTCTTCTATTTTACCTATACAAAAATCACATATTTCAATTGCCATTTTCGTTGCTTCTAAATTACCTGTATGTCCTACCATATCAGGATTAGCAAAATTAACAAGTATAAAGTCATAGTCTTCCCCCATTGCTTTTAATACTTCTTTAGTAACATCAGCAACACTCATTTCAGGTTTCATATCATAAGTTGCTACCTTAGGACTAGGAACTAATACTTTATATATATTATTATCTTTTAATTCTTTCTCACCATCAAAGAAATAAGTTACGTGATTATATTTTTCTGTTTCAGCTATTCTTATTTGTTTATAATCTAAACTTGATAAATATTCTCCAAATGTATTTTTAACTTCTTCTCTTTCATAAGCATAAGGAATATTTTTATGTATTTTAAATAAAGATGCAAATTTAACATTATTAAATTTAGTAGTCTTAAATACTGAAAAATTAGGATCAGTAAATGCATCTATTATTTCTTTCATTCTCTCTGGTCTATAGTTTATAAATATTACGCCATCATTTTCAGATATTCTTTTACCACCTTCTATTACGGAAGCATTAACAAATTCATCAGTTATTTTACTATTATAATGTGCATCCATACAATTATCAGCAGTTTTAAAAGAATTACCTATGCCATATACGTATGCATTATATGCTTTTTGAATTCTTTCCCAATGATTATCTCTATCCATTGCATAATATCTACCAACTATAGTAGATACTTTCCCCAACTCTAGAGAATTAGCCTTTTCCATAAACGAATCAATAAATTCTTTACCACTTGTTATAGGAGTATCTCTCCCATCAGTTATAAAATGGAAACAAACATTTTTTACTTTGTTTAATTTAGCAAGAGCTAATGTAGCATAAAAATGGTTAATACTCGAATGTACTCCTCCACTTGATAAAAGTCCTATCAAATGTAGTGTACTATTATTTCTATTAACATGATCAATAACATCTAATAAAGTTTCATTATCAAAAAATTCTTTATCCTTTATTTTATCATTTATTAATGTCAAAGCTTGTTTAATAACTCTACCACTTCCTATAGTCATATGCCCCACTTCACTATTGCCCATTTGACCACTTGGAAGTCCAACTTCTTCTCCACTTGCTTTTAATTCAGCGCAGGGATACTCACTCATTAATCTATCTAATACTGGTGTTTTTGCAAGCTTAATTGCATTACCCTTGTAGTCTTGATAAATACCAAATCCATCTAAAATTAATAATATTATTTTTTTCATTATTTCACCTTTAAATAACTATACCACAAAGACTATATTTTTACAAATAATGTCATAAAGCCTTAGTATTATTTCCTTCTTCAAGAGGAGTACCTTGAAATTCTCTTAATATCCCATATACAAATTTATAAGAGGCTTTAAGTTCATCTTCTTTTTCTTTATATGGGACTCCTTTACCATCAGTTGATGTGAGTACTCTTGATTTTTTTAATCCCTCAACTAATGAACTATAATGTTTTGCTGCTGGAATTCTCCCTTCGTTTAATGCAGTTTCACTTTTTTTATTAAATAAATTTATTCGATAATTTATTAACATCTGATTTAGGGCTTGTCTAGCTTCTTCATAATATTTACCATATTTTTCTTTATTTTCTTCTGAAGTTAATAATTCAAAATTTCTCTTAATGTATTCAAAAGAAACAGGTTCTTCATATAATAAATAATTATATATTTCAACTCTTTGAGGAATATTTTTACTGCTTGCAAAATCTCTTCCCTCTAATAATTCAAGCACGTTTCTTTTTTCACCAGTTACGGAATACTCAATTAATAAACTATTTCTTATTCCATTACCCAATATCTCATGCATAAAATCTTTTCGTTTACTTAATATTTTATCAAACAATAAATTAACATCTTCTGATTCTCCACAAGCAAATCTATTATATATATTAGATTTACCAAACATCATGTACGGCATTAAATAAATATTAATAATTCTTTTTGTCCTTTCTAAAGCACTAGGGACTTTTTCTTGAATAAAATCATAAATATCTTTGTATGACTCAAAATTAGCATTTTTTTCATAAAATAGATTAGCATAATTTTCTGAATAATACTTTCTATCAAGTACATTTGCAAGATATAAATCTTTAGCTGCTAAAAAAGAGGCCAAACTATCTTCAATTTGATTATACTGTTCATAATGTCTTAGTTCATGAAAAAATATCATAAAATTTTCAATCACACTTTTCCTTTTAAAAATATCATTATTAATTGAAATAGTGTTTATTCTAGGATAAAAATTCATTTCATATGAAAGCTTCTTTCCATGAGAAAAAACAAATCTAACATCCTTTATATCAATACCTCTAACCGCTAATTGTTCCCTACATTCATGAATAAATAATTTCTTATATAAAAATTCATCTATTTTATAATCTTGTTCTATTATATTTTTTAAGGCATAATCCATCGCATCATCAAGATATTCATAACAATAATTACTTGTTAAGTAAAGTGAAATCATTTCTTCAACTTCTTCTTTTGAAAGTGGTATGTTCTTATTAATCTTATTCACATAGTAACTTACCATTTTATCTTCTGCTTCTGTCTTTGGTTGATGTCTTAAAGTAAATTCATCTGAAATTATCATAAGCATTTCAGTTAATGAGCAAAAACGTTCAGTTAATTCAGTTTTGTCTTCTTCTTTCTTCAAAAAAAACTCAGCATCTTTATCTTTATCAATACGGCTATAAATAGTCTTTATAATTGTATTTAATCCTAATAAATATGGTTTTTCTTCTAACTGCTTAGCAACAACATTATTTAAAAAGTTTAAACATCCATTTATATTATAAATATTATTAGAAAACTCTTCATTTAATATATTAGATATCATTTCATTACATGCTGCTTGCAAATTATGGTCATTCAAATAAGAATTAATATACTCATTACTTGGCTCATCACTCAAAAGAGATTCAACTATTTTTTTTACATCATATTCTTCCATGATATCCTCCACTTATATTTTACCATATAAACTATTAAGTTTATTTGTTGATATAAAACTTTACAAAAAAATACACTATTTAGTGTATTTATCTTACCTTTAAAGAGTCGAGTCTTAACTTATCAGCAATTGTTACTATAAACTCAGAATTAGTAGGTTTTGCTCTATCAATATCAACACTATGCCCAAATATTTCTTCCATTAAATCCCAATCCCCTCTATTCCAACTTACTTCAATCGCATGCCTAATTGCTCTTTCAACTCTAGAAGTTGATGTATCAAAACACTCTCCAACTAATGGGTATAGTTCCTTAGTAATTCCTCCTATTAATTCTGGCCTTTCATATACTAAAGATATAGCTTCTCTTATATACTGATAACCTTTTATATGAGAAGGAATACCTAATTCATGCAATATTTTAGATACAGAAAGCTGTAACCTATTTGCTCCAACATTTATTATGTTTCCTTTTGGCTTATTTTTAACTTCAAGTATTTTGGATTCTAAATCTTTAAGTTCAAATGGTTTTAATACAATATATTTAACACCATATTCACTTACTTTCCTAATTGTCTCTTCTTCATTAAAAGAAGTAACAACTATTATATCTTTCTTTATACCCATAGATTTTAATTTTTCAAGAACATATACTCCATCTTTTTTAGGCATAATTAAATCGAGTAGTATTACATCAATACTACTCTCATTTTCTTTTACTACATTTACTGCATCTTCACCATCGTGAGCTACAAAAGATATTTCAATATCTTTATTATCTTTAAAATACTCTTGTATCATTTCCACCAAGGTTTTATTATCATCTACTGCCAAAACATTTGTCTTCATTTTACCCTTCCTATTTCAGATTAATTATACAACTGAAATTATATATTTTTCCATAGGAAGTATTATCTTTATTTGACTAAAAATGTCGAATTTTAGCTTATATTGTCGAATATCTCTCTTAACTTATAAACATCTAGGCTTTCTTTTTCTATACAAACACCATCACAAAACTCTAATATATTATTTATATTATTCTCATTTACTCCAGAACCATAATAAACATCAATATCTTTTTTAAAATGATTAATATAATATTCTTTAATATCAATAACAACTCTTCTAATAATGTTTATATCTTGTACTTCATCATTCATCCACATTGGTTCATATAAAATTATTAAATTATTTAGTTTTTCTCTATCTATATTTTTAAATAAATAATTTAAATCCCCTTTAATATATTTAAAAGGATCTTCACACATTTTTTCTTCACCAACAACTAATATAGTTTTGAAACCATTAGATAAGCTCTTGCTTAATTTTTCTCTTACTTGAGCAGAACTATCTAATAAATTATTAAGTCTATCTCTATGTGATACCATTGTATAATTAATATTTAATTCCTTTAAAGCTTCTAAATTTATTTCACCAGTATAATTTCCATAAGTTTCAGAATAAAAGTTTTGAGCACCTACTTCTGTGCAAAAATCCTCAAATAAAGATAAATACAAAACATTAGGAAATACAACTAAATCTAAATCTTCATTTACTAATTTAGGAAAATCCTCAATATATTTTTTAATCTCTTCAATAGATAAATAACTTCTATGATTTAAAACTATTTTTTTCATTTATTCAAAACCTCCAAAGTATCAAACTTCTTACCTTCAAGATATTCTAGAGATGCTCCTCCTCCAGTAGAAATATAATAGAATGATAAACCATATTTCTTAGAAGCACTTCCAGTGTCTCCACCACATATAATTGTTTTAATATTATTGTGATTTAGATATTCAAGTAATTCCTTAGTTCCTTTTTCATATTTTTGATCTTCAAATTTACCCATTGGTCCATTCCATACAACCATATCTTCTTTATTTATTAATGATTTATATAACTCTATCGTATTTTTACCAATGTCAAACCCAACGTCTTCATCATCGATATTGTCAATAGTTTTATCACCATTTTCAGCCACTATATCAACTGGCAGAACTATTTTATCTTTATACATATTTAGTAAATCTTTACAATAATCAACCTTTTCTTCATCAAGAATACTTTTACCAATATTTTTATTTAATGCTTTTAAAAATGTAAAGCACATTCCTCCACCTAGTAATATTTTCTTAGAATTATTTACTAAGTTTTCAATAACACCTATTTTATCACTTACTTTAGCGCCACCTAAAATAATAATTTTATTTTTATTATTAACCACTTCCTTTAAATGATTTAATTCTTCATCTACCAAAAAGCCAGAAACACCGCCTAAAGAATTTGCGATTCCAAAAGTTGATGCATGATTTCTATGAATAGATCCAAATGCATCCATTACATACTCATCAGCTAAACTAGCCCAATAAGAAGATAATTCTTTATCACAAGAACTTTCTAGATTATTTGGATAATCTTCATATCTTGTATTTTCCATAAGTAATACTTCCCCAGGATTTAATGAATTAATCATACTCTCTAATTCACTACCCCTTGTATACTTACAAAACTTAACTTCTTTACCTAATAATTTAGATAACTCTAAAGATACAAGATAAAGACTATTTTCTTTTTTATCCTCTTCAGTTTTAATCTTTCCTAAATGAGACATAAGAATTATTTTAGCCTTAGAATCTATTAAATAATTAATAGTTTTAAGACTGCATACAATTCTATTATTATCTTCTATAATTCCATTTTTAATTGGAACATTATAATCAACTCTAACAATAACTTTTTTATCTTTATAATATTCACTAGGTTTAAGCATAATTTACACCTCTAACTTTATTATAAAATAAAAAATTATATGTAAACATATATTTTAATATTTTTTACATATAATTTTACTTATCAATCATCTACAATTTACAGAAATATAATAATGTTCTTAGCATTTGAGCTGTATAACCCATCTCATTATCATACCAAGCAACTACTTTGATCATGTTGTTATCGACTACTTTTGTTAATGCTAAGTCTATTATGCATCCATGTATATTATTAATTATATCGCTACTTACAATTGGATCTTCAGTAACCGCAACGACTTCAGAAACATTAGATTTGAACATTTTATTAACCATTTCAGCATCTACTACTTTTTCAACTTCAACAGAAAGATCTATTAAAGAACCATCGCCAACTGGAACTCTGTATGCTCCACCATCTAATTTACCAGCTAAGTCAGGTATTACATTTCCAATTGAAACAGCAGCACCAGTAGATGTAGGAATTATGTTAAGTGCTGCGCCTCTTCCTCTTCTACTTTCATTTCCTTTTTTATGAGTTCCATCTATTGTATTTTGGTCGTTGGTAATAGCATGAACAGTAGACATGAATCCTCTTTTAACATTAAAGTTTTTATGAAGAAGATTAAGCACTGGTGCTAGGCAATTTGTTGTGCAACTAGCTGTAGATATGATTTTATCATCCCTAGTTAGGATATTTTCATTAACACCATATACTATGGTTTTAGCATTATCTTTTGAAGGAGCAGATATAATTACTCTTTTTGCTCCAGCATCTAGATGAGCCATACATTTTTCTATACTAGTAAATGCTCCGGTACATTCTAAAACAACATCAACATTATATTCCTTCCATGGTATATTTCTTGGATCTGCTTCGTTTGTTACTCTTATTGGTTTACCATTAACAATTAAATTATTTTCATCGTGCTCAACCATTTCCGGATTAGTCCTATAAACCGAATCATACTTATAAAGATATGCAAGTTGATCAACTCCCGTTAAATTGTTAATCAAGACAACTTCTACATTATTCATGTTATTTATTAGTTTTAATGCACATCTACCTATTCTCCCAAACCCATTAATTCCTACTCTTATCATACAAATTCCTCCTATTCAAAATAACTATTTCCTATAAACTCTCTTAAAACACTTGTTACTGGTATTGCGCCATCCGGTATTGAAAAAAAGTTTTTAATGAAATTTATTAATCGTTTTGCTTCTTCGTAATTATCACTATCAGGACTTATTGAGTAAAGAAGTGGTTCAACATAAGTCCTTAAAGCATTGATTTCATACATAAGTGCTGTATTAATCAACACATCCCCATCGTTTTGATAAGGAAACACATACTTTTCTTCACTATTTCTCATTAATTTCCATCTTTTAATAGTTTCTTCAGCATTATAGCCTCTAACCCTATTATCTCTTACGATTCTTCTTAAAAGTCTTAAATCAGTTGAAGAAATATGATTATGTCTATCCATAGCAAGTGGTGTAAATGGAGATACATATATCTTATACTTTATACCTCTACTTATTTTTTTAGTTAATTCTTCATTCAAAGTGTGTAATCCTTCTACTACTATTATATCACTTTTCCTCAATTTTACTCCTGGCGTTTTGTATTCCTTTTCACCAGTTAAAAAATTAAATGTAGGCATTTTAACTTCTTTACCTTCTAATAATTCCTTTAAATGTTTATTAAATAATGACACATCTATAGCATCTATAGTTTCAAAATCATAATTTCCATTTTCATCTCTCGGTGTATCAACTCTATTTTTATAATAATCATCAAGTGAAATAACAAAAGGATTTTTTCCAAATTCTTTTAACTTAAGTGCAACTTTTTTAGAAGTTGTTGTTTTACCAGAAGAAGAAGGCCCTCCAATTAATATCATTTTTATATTTCTTTTTGAAACTGCATCAAACACTGCTTTAGTTAATAAATCATCTTGTAGCATTTCATTTATTTTAATAAATTCATTTATTCCACCATGTATTGCTAAAGAGTTAACATCAGCCGCGTAAGAAATCCACCCTTTTTCCATTCTTTCTTCATAATCTTTAAACAGTTTTAAAACTTCCTCATTATGATGATAAGGTGGAATTACATTATCCTTTCCTTTTGGATACATTAAAACCACACCATTTGGTTTTACAAGCTTTAAATCAAATACTTTAAGTATACCTGTTGAATATGGTAAAAAATAATAGAAATAATTGTAATGGCCTAATAATTCATAGAAAGTAACATAATTATTACTTATTTGATTATATAAATTTACTTTCTCTATTTCCTTATTCTTTTTAAAATACTCTATTGCTTTTTTCTTAGAAATTAATTTTTTCTTAAATTCAATATCTAAGTCAATTATCTCTTGCATTTTCTTTTTAATATTATTAACATCTTTAGAAGTTAACTTTGCGTTTATTGTTGTATAAATAGCTTTATCTAATGAATGTTTTATTCTAACATCAACTTTATTCCCATATAATTCTTTAACCGCTACAATATAAACAAATTGTAACCCTGATCTATAAATCTTTCCTCCAACTTTATCATATATATGTATAAGATCTAAACTACAATCATCTTCTATAACATATGATAGTTCAACTATATCTCCATCTATAGAAGCAGCAATTATATCTTCTTTATTATCTAATATTTCGAGTAATTCATTTACTGATGTACCTTTTTTACAGATAATTTCTCTATTACCATTTATTAATATTTTTACTTGTCCTTGCATAGAACACCACCTTATTATTCATATATATTTTATCAAAAAAAAACCAATTTGTGAATAAAATTATTAATTATTAACTAATATAATATTAGGGTGAAATATGAATACGATACCAACTGTTATAGAAAAACAAAATAATGTAGAAAGAGTATATGATCTATATTCGAGATTATTAAAAGATAGAATAATATTTATAGATGGTGAGATAAATGATATAAATTCAAATATAGTTATTGGAGAGCTTCTTTATCTAAATTCTAAAAGTAATGATGATATTCAAATATATATAAATAGTCCGGGTGGTTCTGTTACTGCAGGACTTGCGATATATGATACAATTAAATTTATAAAATGTGATGTTTCAACAATCTGTGTAGGATTATGTGCTTCAATGGCAGCTTTCTTATTATCAAGCGGTACAAAAGGAAAAAGATATGCTTTACCTAATTCAGAAATAATGATACACCAACCAATTGGTGGAGCACAAGGCCAAGCAACCGAAATCAAAATAGCTGCTGAAAGAATAATAAAAATTAAAAAGAAACTAAATAAATTACTTTCATATAATACTGGAAAACCACTTTCTAAAATAGAAAAAGATACAGAGAGAGATTACTTTATGGATTCAGATGAAGCCCTTAAGTACGGAATCATTGATAAAATATTATAAAAAGTACTTTAAATAAAGTACTTTTAATTTAAATAGTCTTCATCACTCTTAGAAAGTATTTCTTTCATTTTTCTAAATCTATGATTTATACCACTTTTAGTTATTTTTTTGCCTGTTTCTAAAGATATTATATCAGCAAGTTCTGCCATTGAACTTTCTGGATATTTTTCTTTATAAATACAAAGTTCCTGTATTTTTTCATCTAACATATCAAAATCTTTTAATTCTCTTAATTTTTTAATATCTTCCATCTGTTTTAATGATGTTTCTACTATTTTATCTGCATTTGCTTGTTCACAATTATTAAGTCTATTTGTCATATTTTTATGGTCTCTATATATTCTTATATCTTCAAAATAATAAAGGGAATTATAAGAACCAAGCAATTTTATAAAATCGCTTATTTTTTCTGCTTCTTTCATGTATACCATGTAATTTTTATTTCGTTTAATTACTTTACTATTAAAGTATAAATCATTTAATAATTCATTTATGAAATCTGCAGTTTTCTTAAATTTAATCATGAATTCTGCATGATATCTAGAAGTCTTAGGATCATTTATACTTCCACAAGCAAAGAAAGCACCTCTTAAATAAGAATATCTATCTTCTAATGTATCTACTATATACTCTTCTGGAATATATAGTCTTTTATCATCTTTTAATATTGATAAATCTTCTAATATAAATTCACATCTATCTTTTATAGTTATACATACAAAACTATTTTTTTTAAAATTATTCATATGTATTTTTTCCATAATAATATCAATATGATAAAGTTCTTTTATTAATTTATAAATTCTTCTTGCTACACTTAATGTTTCAAAATATATTTTAATTTCATTATTTTCAATAGTTGCGGATATGTTAATGATTGCAGATAACTCTGCAATCATTTCATCTCTTGAATAATTATTATTAGCAATTTCATTTTTAATATCAGATGTAAAAGACATATTACCACCTTGTGTAATAACTTGACCCTTTAGGCGGGAAGTTTACTTTTGTCCTTGGATCTATAAGATTTGATCTTGCTGTAGTCCATCCAGTATACATTCCAAAATGAAGGTGTGCACCAGTTGTACATCTATCATAACTTCTAGTAGAAGCTCCTCCACCAGAATATGCTATTACAGTTGGTAAAAATACAGTATCACCAACATCAACATTAAATGATTTTAAATGCATATAAACAGTTGTATACTTTTGACCATTTACTGAATGTTGGATATAAAGCATATTGCCACCACAGCTTGATTTTATTACCTTTTTAGCAACATAACCAGGAGCAGAAGGATAAACTTTTGTACCTTCAGGCGTTGCAATATCAATTCCAGAATGGAAATTTGAACCAGATAAATTTAGATTCCTATAACCAAAATTACTTGAAATATATCCAGAAGTTGTTGGTCTAGTAAACGTAGTAGCATATGGCACATTCAAGCAATCGCTTATTTCTTGATCTAACTTACAACCATATTCCTCATAGAATTTAATTTCTACTTCGAATGCTTTTATTTCGGCATTTATATCTTTTTGATCATCATAAAGATCATCTATTGTTAAGTTTACTTTAGATAAATCTTTTTTTAATTGAGCTATCTTTTTCTCTAATTCTTGAATCTTTGCTTCTAATTCCTTTTGAAGTTGTCTATTTTGTTCAATTAAGTCATACATTTCGTCAATTAATCTATCATTATAATCACTCATTTGTTCAACAATAGCTGTTCGATAAATAAAATCAGTAAAACTTGTTGCTCCGAAAACATATTCTAAATATACATTCTCACCATTTGATACTTGCAAAAATCTTAAAAGTTCATCTATTTCTTTTTGTTTTTCTTTTATTTCTTCTTCAAGTTCTTGAATCTTTACTCTAGCTGCTTCTATTTCATCTTGGCTAACTTCAATTTGACTTACAGAAGAATTAATTTCATTTTGATATTTCCTTACTTTTTCTTGGGCTTCTTTTACTTTTGCTTCATTAGCTGATTTATTAGCTTTTGCAGTTGCTAACTCTTCTTTTAACTGTCTTAATGTTTTTGCTTCAACAGTCTCTGGCATACTAAAAATCAAAAATGCACTAAATATAACTAAAATAATTCCAATTAATTTCTTCATTATATCTTTAAGTACCTCCTTACAGCTCTATAGCTTCCGAAGCCACCAACTAAAACACCAACTAATAATATTGAAACAACTAAATTAAATACTAATGCATCTGGTTTAACTAGTTTAATAATCGCAGTAAATAATTGACCACCTAATCTATTATATAAATATAGATATCCATAACAGCAAACAAATATTGGGATAATTGAACCTATAAATCCTAACCATAATCCTTCAAAGAAGAAAGGAAGTTTTATGTATGAATTTGAAGCACCAACTAATCTCATGATTTCTATTTCTCTTCTTCTATTAGTTATTGTTATTTTAATAGTATTACTTATTAAGAATGCTGTAACGACAACTAAAGCAATAACAACAATATATGTTACTTTTTTAACTATATCAAAAATTTTAACAAGTTCTTCAACCATACCTTCACCATATTTTACGACAGATATCTTTTCAAAACTTTTAATTTTATTTGCGGTTTCACCAATTAAATTAATATCTATAACTTTTACTAGATATGTATCTTGAAGAGGATTTGTCTCATCATCATATCCTTCCATAATACTATTAAATACTTCTGAATCTTTTTGCATTTGCTTTTTAATTTCACTCTTTGATTGGAAACTTACACTTTCAATATTAGGAAGATTCTTAATTAAATTTCCAACTGCTTCTACTTCTTCAGCAGTTGATTCCCTATCAACAAATGCTACAATTGTTACATCCTTTTCTATAGATGTAGTAAAACTATTAACGTTTTGTGAAAGTATAATACTTACTGCCACTAATATTAAAGTTATTGTAATACATGAAATACTTGCTACACTTAAACTTAAATTTCTTCCGATACTTGTCATTGACTCGGAAATACTTCTAAAAAATATTCTAATTTTTTTCATTTTTATAAGTTCCTTTCTTCATGTCATTAACAAGAATCCCTTTATCGAGAACTAATACTCTTTTTTTAAACTTATTAACGATCTCTTTATCGTGAGTTGCCATTATTATTGTTGTTCCTAATTCTTTATTAATATTATCTATTACTTCCATTACTTCTAAAGATGTAACTGGGTCTAGGTTACCAGTTGGTTCATCACATATCAAAACTTTAGGATCATTTACAATTGCCCTAGCTATTGATACTCTTTGTTGTTCTCCACCTGATAATTGATCAGGAAAACTTCTCCATTTATCTTTTAAACCAACTTGATCTAATGCTTTTATAGTTTTTTCTCTTATTTCAGAGCCATTAAGGCCATACATTTTTAATGCAAAAGCTACATTTTCATATACAGTCTTTTTAGGTAATAATTTATAATCTTGGAATACTATTCCTAATTTTCTTCTTAATTTATAAACTCTTCCATTTCTTAATTTAGCAACATTAAGACCTCCTACAAAGACACTTCCTTTTGTAGGTTTTTCTTCTCTATATAAAAGTTTTATAAATGTTGATTTACCAGAACCAGAAGCCCCTATTACAAAAACAAACTCCCCTTTACTGATTTCAACATTTAAATCACATAGTGCGGTTACGCCATTTTTATATCTCTTAAAAACATCTTTTAATTCAATTAACTCCATTTTACCTCCACAGCACACTATTATACTAAATTTATTTGAAATTTTATATTGTTAATTTTTTCCTTTTAGTACCACCTAATACTTCATAACAATCACTTACTATTATAAAGGCATCATGATCTATCTCTTTTATTGCACTTTTTAAATATGTATATTTTTCAGTTGGAACAACACACATAAGCATATCTTTTTTAGAACCGCTGAATCCACCTCTTACTACATATTCTGTAACACCGCTTTGTACTACTTGTAAGATAAATTCTTTAACTTCATCAACTTTTGAAGTTTGTACCATAAACATCTTACTATCAGATATTCCTAAAGTTACTTTATCAATCATAAATGTTGAAATTGAAACAATTATAATTGCATACATAACCATTGTGTATCCAAAAATATATCCACCTAAAAGTATAATAGTTATTGATATTGCTCTCATTATTTTTCCGATTGGTTTCTTTATTCTATCAGCAATTATTAAGCCCAATATGCTTGTTCCACCAGTAGAATAACCAATTTTATATACAATTGCTTCAGCAAAACCATTTACAATACCTGCAGCAAGAGCATATAACAAAATGTTATCAAAAGAGAAATTAAGCCATATGGCAATATCTTCTGTCAAGAATAAAAATAGTGAATATAATAAGGCTCCAAAAATACTACCAATTATTTTTTTACCGCCTAAAAATATCAATCCCAAGCCTATCATAAATAGGTTACCAAAAAATACAAAAGTAGAAACGCTCATTCCTAATAATTCATTTGCTATAATTCCTAAACCCGTTACTCCACCTGTAACAAAATTATTAGGTACAAAGAATAAGTTTACAGAAGCAGCTGAAAGAAAAGAACCAAACACTAATAAAATAGATGTTTTTATCAAGTTCTTTTTTTTAATTGAATTAAATAATTCATTTCTCCTTTGCCTTTGTCTACTTAGCCATCCCATATCTTCTATTCCTCATACTAAATTATAACATACATTATCAATTATTTCTATTGTTTTTGCTCATCTTTAAATTTGCTTCTATAAACATTTCAATATCTCCATCCAATACTTTTTTAACATTTGGAGTTTCACACCCCGTTATATTGTCTTTTACAAGAGTATAAGGGCACATCACATAACTTCTAGTTGCACTGCCGAAGTTAACATCCATGACATCTCCCTTTAAACCTTTTAACTTTTCATCAAATTTTTCTTGTTCTAAAGCAAATAATTTACTTTTTAAAATTTCAAAAGCCTTTTCCTTGTTTTTTAATTGACTTCTCTCATTTTGAACAGTAACAACTATACCAGTAGGTATATGAGTAAGTCTAACAGCAGAATCAGTTGTATTGACGCTTTGGCCTCCAGCGCCACTACTTCTATAAACATCAATTTTCACATCATTATCTTTAATATCTATATTAATATTTTTGCTAATTTCAGGCGTTACTAAAACAGATGCAAAAGAAGTATGTCTTCTTTTACCGGCATCAAAAGGACTTATTCTAACTAATCTGTGAACTCCAGTTTCACCTTTCAATTTACCAAAAGCATGAACACCAGTTATATGTAAAAATACACCTTTTATTCCTACCTCTTCACCAGGTTGAATGCTAATAACTTCATATTTAAAATTATTATCACTTAAATATCTTGTATACATTCTATAAAGCATATCAGCCCAATCGTTTGATTCAGTACCTCCCGCTCCAGAATGTATTTCCATATATGCATTATTATTATCAAACTCTCCATCATATAAAGTTTCAATTTCTAAATCAGATACTTCTTTTTTAATACTCATTATTTCTTTTTCTACTTCTGGAAGTTCTTCTTCATTGACTATATCTAACAATTCGCAAACATTATTAAGCCTACTGTTTAAATCGTTATATTTTTCTACTTCTTTTTTCAAAGAGTTTAATTCTTCCATAACTTTATTAGCTTCATCAATATTTTTCCAAAAATCTTCTTGCATGCTAATACTTGTAAGTTCTTCTATTTTAGATTTTTTTTCTTCTAAATTTAACTTACTATATATAAACTCTAACTTTTCTTTTAAATTTTTTATTTCTTCATTTAGATCCATATATTCCTCTAATGAAATTATAACAAAAAATAAGCATTATTCAAATGCTTATTTAACTATAATAATATCACCATCTTCAGGTACCATTACATTTTTTATATTTAATTTCTTTAACTTATTTCTTGATATTTCTTCCATATGACTTGTTACAAATTTGCATTTAGGATACTTTTTAGATAAGTATTCAATATCATTTATACCTTGATGTTTACTATTACCTTCTAAAAACATACAATCACAAAACAAATAATTACATATACTTGCCATATATTCAACATTTTCGCATAGATGAGTGTCCCCAGTAAATCCAATAAATTTATCTTTGTAATTAAATATATATCCATATGCTGGTTTCATTCTTCCGTGATCAACTAATAATTTATTAACCGTATAATCTGATACTTTGAATCTATCACTATAAATATATTTTAAATTAACAGAGTGCAATGCATCTTTAAACGAATTAGGAAATGCTAAAACACCTATACTATTTATCTTTTTCTTTCCTTCTTTAGAACAATATATATTTATGTTTTTATTAGCACTTTTTGATTTATTTAAAACATAAAAAGGTATATCAAAATAATGATCTCCATGAAAATGGGTTATAAGAATATAATCAATAGTATTTGGAATTATTCCAAATCTATATAAATATTTACATGCCCCATTAGGAAAATCAATCATTATATTATTATCAACTAAATAACAGGCACTATTATATTTATTCCACATGCTCCCAGATCCAACTATTCTAATTTTCATACTATCACCTATATTCATTTTATAAATTTTTCATGTATTATTCAACACTATATATCATTATTCTTGCAAACAATAACTTCACATAAGTGAAGTTATTCGCTTCTAAGAGCTTCAACAGGATCTTTTTTAGCTGCTGATTTTGCTGGTATTAATCCTCCTATCAAAGTAAGAATTATGCTAAGTACAATAAGTATTAAGGCACTTGTTATATTTAAATGTGCTGAAAGAGGAATATTTCCAGTATATTTATGCAATATTAAATTTATAATAGGAATTAATATATATGATATTCCTATACCAAATATTCCTGATAAAAAACCTATTATAAATGTTTCAGCATTAAATATAGAAGATATATTTCGTTTAGATGCACCTATACTTCTTAAAATCCCAATTTCCTTTGTTCTTTCAAACACAGAAATATAAGTAATAATTCCTATCATTATTGATGAAACTACCAAAGATATTGATACAAACGCTATTAAAACATAACTTACCGCATTAACGATAGTTTTAACAGAATCCATAAGTAAACCAGTAGTGTCAGTATATCTTACTTTTTTATCTTCAGAAGATTTATTGTTATATTCATCAATAAACCGTAAAAAATGCTCTTTACCATCAAAACTGTTAAAGTAAAACGATATATATGTTGGTTCTTCCTTATCTTGATATCCTAATAAGATTAAATTAGTTTTTTGTGAGGAATTATTATCTCCCATCATAGCGCTTACTACTCTAGAAAGTTCATCTTCAGTAAAATTTAAACTAAATGCTGAAGCTATTTTATTTGAATCTACATTAAATGCTTTAGCAAATGTATTAGACAAGCTTTTTGTTAATTCTCCAACTTTGGTTAATACTTCTTTTTTAACTTTGGCTTCTGTCATTGCTTTTGACATTTGTTCTGAAACGCCATCAATAGCAGCATTAGAAATATAATTATTTATTACCTCATTTTTAATATCCTCATTTATAATGGCGGTCATATTACTTGAATCTTCAGTTAAGCTTTGATCTACCATATAATATGATGAAATATAAATTTGTAGTAAACTTTTAAGTAAACCCCTATAAGCTGTCTCAAAGGTACTATATGGAATGACATAGCTATTCTCCAAACTAGCAAGAATATTTCTTGCTTCATTACTGCTTAGATAATTTGACACCACGCTGTCAGAATCGTTTACACTTACTTTGTCTTCTATATTACTAAATAGACCATTAGATAAATTTATTAATTGACTTTTAAATTCATCTTTTGCTGGCTTTGTATTAGTTGTAATTGAATTAGAAATTTCACTCATGTATTTTTGTGTTTCTTTTTGCAGTGATTTTTCATCAATCTTTATATCAAAAGCACTTTGCAATTTCTTATTATCTACTTTAACCAAATCCTCAAATTTAAAATCAAAGTCATTTTTCTTTTCATCAAATTTAGAATTAGATAACACATCAATTTCATCTGTTAAAAGTTGCTTTTTAACCACTTCTTGCTCACTTGCATACTTAATTATATAATCTGTTAATTCTTTCTTATATGCGACACCAGGATTAAGTGCTGAAGAAGTTAAGCCTTCTTTTTGAGTTACAATACCCACTATTTTTAATTCTTCAGCTGATTCATAAAGATTTTTCATATAGTCATCATTTTCAGACATATCTTCATATATTTTATATTTGCTATTATATTTATATTTGTCCGATGAATGAATTAATTTCAATTTAACATTCAATAAATCTTCATATTTAAATTCAAGTGGCTCGTTTTTAATATCAACAGTTTCTCCGTTCATAATCTTTTTCATCATTTGATTTAGTTCATCAGTATTTCTTAAACCAAGCGAATAAACAAGTAAATCAGATATACTACTTTTTTCCGATAAGACAATAACCAACTCATTATATTTTTCTGGCCATCTACCACTAAGAACATCATATTGCTCATTTAATGTGTTTTGATCATCGATCATCTCACTAAATATCGAAGAATACGAACTCATCAAAGTATTTCCACCCATCATTGAAGAAAAGAAATTGCTAGGGTTTAATTTAGATAGTTTATTGACTACATCAATTGCGTAAATATTTGGCTGAACGCTATAAGAATATTTAATTGTAGATAAATCTTCATTGATTTTGTCAAAATTATTTTCAATATATTTCTTTAATGTTCTCAAATCATTTGTACTAACACTAGATAGCATTGACGTCAAATATTGCTGTTCCTTTACTTTCCCGTCACCTAGATTTTCACCATTGCCACTTCTCATAGAAAGTAGCATTCCAGTGATATCTGTTGATTCTTCCGTTATAGTAAGTGGGTAAGAAGTTAAAGTTTCTTCCTGAATAGAATCAACATAATTTTGAAAACCAGTTGAGACAGCTAATATTAGTGCAATCCCTATGATACCAATTGAACCAGCAAACGCAACTAATATAGTTCTTCCTTTTTTCGTCATCAAATTATTAAAAGAGAGTGATAAAGCAGTCAAGAATGACATACTTGTTTTATTATTTTTAAAATTCACAACTTCTTTTGTATTTTCTTTATATGGATTAGAATCAGATGTTATTTTCCCATCTTTTAAAGTTATAATCCTATTTGAATATTCTTTTGCCAAATCAGGGTTATGAGTTACCATGATAACTAATTTTGTTTTAGCAATTTTCTTCAATAATTCCATTATTTGAAGACTGGTCTCAGAATCCAACGCCCCTGTTGGCTCATCAGCTAAAATTATATCTGGGTTATTGACAAGTGCACGTGCTATCGCAACCCTTTGCATTTGACCGCCTGATAGTTGATTTGGCCTCTTATTCATATGTTTTTCAAGGCCCACATCTTTTAAAGCCTTTCTAGCTCTTTCAAGAGACTCCTTCTTGGATATCCCAGAAAGTGTTAATGCAAGTTTAACATTTGATAAAATTGTTTGATGAGTTATAAGGTTATAATTTTGAAATACAAAACCTATTCTATGATTTCTATAACTATTCCAATCAGATTCTTTATACTTTTTGGTGCTTATTCCATTAATAATCAAATCCCCTGAATCATAATGATCTAAACCACCTATTATATTTAAAAATGTTGTTTTACCAGAACCAGAAGGCCCTAATATAGAGGCAAATTCACACTCTCTAAAACTGACACTAACATTATCTAGTGCCTTTTGTCTAAAACCTTCAGTTTCATATATTTTTGATACTTTCTTAATTTCCAGCATGTTGCCTCCAAGTGAGATAAATTATATCATTATTATCAGTATTCTACAACCCTGTTTTATATAACGGAATAACATTTATAACTGGTTCTTCATAAGGGTGAACTTTTTTTATTTCTTCGATTAATTCTTCAGTAATTTTTTTCTCGCAAGTAACTTCTACTTTTAATTCTTTTTCTTCTTCTAATTTCCCAATCTCACCAATATATGGATCTGTGCCACTAAGTGGTTTCCATCTTCCCCTCACTTCACTATATGATAAACATTCACTATAATTACCTATATGTCCTACATCAAGTTTATTAAAGACTTCAGAAAGTTTATTCAAAAATTCTTCAGGAATAAAAACTTCAACTTTACAATACTTAAAATTGTCCATAATATCACCAAATATATTATAGACTATTTTATAAAAATTATAAACTTTTAAAAGTGTTTTGATAATCTTTTGTCGATAATATATATAGAGGATAATATCTTCTAGAAAGGAGGAAATATGATACTTTCAAAACAAGATATGTTAGATATTAATGCTGGTGGAGTAATAACTATACATTTAATAAATGCTGGTATTAGAAAACTAGCTTATATGGTTGTATCAACATTAAAAAAGAAAATCAGATGATGATTTTCTTTATTTATTACAAACTTTTTTATATGCTTTATTTATAGTTTGAGAATTAACATTCTCAATTTTATACCACCCATAATTAGTCATTTCATCATATGTTCTTGATTGATGTTTAATAGTTTCATCTAATCCTTGTTTTAAGGCTTTTCTAACATCTTCATTAGAACTTTCCAACGTACCATGAATGTATACTTCGATAGTGCTTTTTAAAACCATTAAATAATTATCCATAAGTAATTGATCATTCATTACACTTCACCTCTAAAAGATTCATTAAATCTTCTTTTGTATTTTCATGTTTTTTTAATTCCTTTGTAATAAAAGAAACTAAATATTCATCTTCCAATAAATTTAACATTTCATTACAAATATTAATTATATTAGACTCATGCCCAATCGCATCTTCTACATAAAGTAACTCTTTTTGTGTCATATCTTCCTCCTTATTTTTAGTATTTCCAAATAAATAAAAAAAATTCTCGAATAATCGAGAATTTAAATTTTACTACTTATTTGATTTCAATTTGTTTTCTTTCTTCTGATTTCTTTTCTTCTTCTTTTTTAGGAACTTCAATTTTTAATATACCATTCTTGAATTCAGCGTTTATATCTTCTTCTTTAACATCTTCACCTACATAGAAGCTTCTTGAACATTCCCCAAAAAATCTTTCTTGGCGAACAATTCTTTCATCATCATTTTTAGTTTCTTTTTCAGTTTTAGCTGATATTTCAAGATATCCGTCTTTTAATGATAAACTAATATTTTCTTTTTCAAATCCAGGTAGATCAATATCAATTAGATATTTATCTTTTTTCTCCCTTATATCAGTTTTCATTAAACTAGGTTGCTTTCTTGAGAAGAAATCATCATCAAAGAAATCATCAAACAAATCAAATCTTCTTTTTGGTACTAACATCATATATATCATCACCCTTTCATAATGTGTTATCAATGAATGGTAGCACATAAATATAATTTAATACCTGTAATGATCTTTTCTTCATTACAACTAAATACTAACACAAAAATTAGCACTTGTCAATAGCAAGTGCTAATTTTTATATTTCTCTAATTTGTTTTTTAGTTGTAATAAATTTATAAACAGCAAATGCACATAGTGCAACTATTAAAATGGCGCCAAGCCCAAATTCAAATAAGCCTGTTTTAACATTTTTTATGTATACTACTTTAATAGTATGATCTCTATCCACATCTTCAAATGTATACTTTGTTTCATAACCTTTAAAATCAACCTTTTCACCATCTATTATAAGTTCACTTATTTCATACCCCGAATTAGGTGAATAAGTTATAACTGCATCTTCACCACTTATTACAACTGTTGTAGGAGTAGGACTTATTGTTCCGTTTTCAACTTCTGTTGTTATAGTATAACCTCTTTGATAAACGACCTCAATTTCATGATCTTCTGTTACCTCTTCAAATAAATACATGTCACTATTATCTTTAATATCTACTGGCTGACCATCCACAGTAATACTTACTAACTTATAACGCTCATATGGCTCGTACATAATTATCGCATCTTCACCCTCAGCAACAATCATGTATGGATCGGGGTCAATTTCACCATTTATTGCATTAGTGTGTATTATATGCTTTTTAATTTCGACTGAAACCTCATTAGTAGGAACGGGTTCCCTATTGTCGATCGTAACACTTGCTATATTCTTAATTAGAATGCTATTATTTTCATCCCTAATATTATAGTCATCAAGATCTATGTCTTCATCAATACTAACTTCAAATATTATAAAGTATTTATTACCATAAAATGAGTCTGTCTGTAATAATGATTGCTTTGCAGCAACAGTTAATTTATTGCCTTGAATGTTAATATCGAATGACGAAGTTACGTTAGTCCCATCTCTATTTATAATAACTACTGTATTACTTTTAATTATAAAGCCCTCATCTAAATTATCCTCAATAACAAAGTTATCATAGTAAGCCCCTTGTTTAGGATCAACTTCTTGAGAGATTTCAAATTTAACTGTTTCATCAAGTTTGACAAGCGCTTTATCAACTGTCTTTAATGGTGATTTTGCTTCCTTCATATATACAACTTTTATAGTGTGGTTGGCAGTTATATTATTAAAATCATAAGAATCGTGATATTCATCAATATCTTTACTTTGACCATCAACAACTACCTCTTTCAAGTAGTATCCTTCACAATCAGGTTTTACTGAATAGTCAACTGAATAATTAGTATGTTCAAATACAATTGACGAATCAGTAATAGTAGCACAACTTGTAGGTGACACCTCAGTTGTTATAGTGTACTGCCTTTTATATTCTACACGAATTGTGTAATCACTATCAATACTATTGATAGCATATCTATTCGGATAATCATTTTTATCTTGTCTTTGACCATTTACTGTAATTTCATACAATCCATATCCATTGTTTGGTTCGTATGTGACATTTACTGTATCACCAGCATCAAACACTTTATTACTGATTTGGGCTCCATCTATATATATTTTACCATTTACTACTTCAGTTGTTACTGTGTAAACCTTTTTATATATAACATGTACTGTATGATCGTCATGAATATTAGGGAATGTGTAAGTATTTGGATAATTATCTATTGAAACTTCAACTCCATCAACAATTACTTTATCTAGCACGTAACCATCATTTGGTTGATATGTTACAACAGAAGTTACGCCTTCATCCACTTCTTTTCTTCCGACTTTTTGCCCATCAATTTTAATAGTCCCATTCTCAACTGTTGCACTTATATTATACTTATTAGTTACTGTTTCTGAAGAAAGTTCAATTGAACCATGTCCGTTCCATCTATATTCTCCAGCAGTATAATATGATGGATTACTATAAGCAAAAATTGCCTCTATATTACTTCCTTCAAATACCTCTGTGAACGCAAATGCTGAACTATTGTAATAATCGTTATATAAATTTGGAAAATTGGAACAAGTGCTTGGCAATATTCCAGAATCATGATCATAAATCATAAAATAATTTTTTTCTTCTGCCTCGCCAATTTGAGCACCTGTAAAAATTGCTGAATATAATTGATTATCTACGTCTACTAAATCACAATTCTCATATTCTTCTTTAGGCACACTACAACTTGTACTACCAGCAGTTGTGCTTTCTGAACATTTTTTACCAGTGCTTTTAAAATAAATACCTCTTGCACCATTAGTTGTTGTGTCACTCAAATAAGCCGGTATAACAACAGCTTGGTTTTGGTCAATGTCCCAGAAAGTTGTATTACCTTTTATTGCTACAGGCGTATTAGTTCCGTGTTTGTAAAACTCGAATCTTACTTTTATCCATTTGACTCCAGTAACTGTAGCTCCTACTCTATTCCTATAAAACGAAATAGCCGAAACACAATCAACCTCGCTTTGAGGAGGCTTATCTATTACATCAAAGTCTACAAGTATCATTTTTATATCAATATCTTCTTCACCATAAGTGCCGAAATTATTATAACGAACATAATAGTTTTCTTTTGCGGCATCCACAGCAAAAGTAGGACTTCCATCATTCATTGCATTGCCACTCCATCTAGGAGATGAATCTTTTGTATTCCAACACGTTTCAGCTGATTCAAAAGTAACAGTTGTGTCATCTACTGTAACACTATCCTGTATTCCGCCATAAGATGCATTACCTTCAGGAATACAACTAGAATTTTCTGAAGAACATCCCACTCCAAATGGATATATTGACCTACCATTTGAATCAACGGGCAAATTTTCATCTTCATGATAGAATTCTCCCTGCGTTCCCTTCAAATTAATATGATTTTCTCCTCGAAATACTGTTTGAATTTTTTCTGTAATAGGATGCAAAGTTGAATCTTCTGCTTTCATATTTACAGTTAAAAAGCAAAACAATATAATTGTCATAAATATGGTAATAAATTTAATACTATTTCTCATATCTAAACACCTCACTATTATTTATATATAAATAATATTATATTTCTAGTAATATGTCAATAAAACTCACTTTCTAACATAGTTTAAAATAGTCTTAAAAATTGATAATAAGGTTACTGAAATTAGCACTCCACCAATAATATCACTAAACCAATGAACACCTGAAATTAGTCTTCCCAAAAGAATTGATATCATGAGTATTATTGAAATAATATTTCCATATTTGGCACTTTTCTTTCCATCAAATAAGTATTTATTAACAATTAATGAACTTCCACATATACATAAAGCAAGTAATGTATGAGAAGAAGGATAAGACGCCTCTAATACTCCATCAATTAAAACTGGCCTATAATTAATAATAACTTTTTCAAAGAATATGTATATTCCAATCACAACAACATAAAATACTCCAAGAACTATTATTTCTTTATCAATCTTTAATAAACTTTTTCTTTTAAATAATTGTAATACTCCAAGCAATGCATAATTGAAAGCAATCATTAAAGCTAAATATCCTAAGTATTTAGTTAATTTATATAATGCCATATGAGTACCTATTAAATTTGATACGGTTTTATTAATCCAAGCAAATCCTACGCTTGAACCATTAGGCCCAATAGCTTGTACATCAACATATTTAACTAATACTGTATAAATAATTGATATTAATACTAAAATCCCACATATTATAATATTTTTTTTCTTATTCATATTTTACTCCTATTCTATACATTAATTCTATTATAAAATATCTTTTTTCTCAATAAAATTTTCTATTTATCTTCCATAATATTAAACTAATAACATATGTTATTACAAATATAATTGGTATAACTATTGCAGAAGTCCAAATTCCATTTTGTACAAAATAATAAAAATCATATTTAGTAGATACCAAGTGATTTTCAACATGGACTAAAACATTTATTAAATAATAAATTCCATATATAAAAGTTGGTAATAAACCAAAAAGAACATACTTATATTTTAATTTATTTGTATTTTCAAAAAATATAAAAGATATAATACTTAATACAGGTATTATTAAATGAAAAAATAAATTACTATTCATAATCATAGGTAAAACTTTCCATTCTGTTATAGGAACAAAATATACAAAAACCACAAATAAAGTAAGGGATACTCCTACTGTTGACATTAATTTCAAAATATATACTTTAGTTGGTATTTCTTTTATATTTTCTTTTAATAGTTTTATTTCATATATAACAAATACTAAAGAAATTATTCCCATAAATATATTAGAATCTACTGTAAAATATTTGAATACACCAAGTTTAGTAGTTTCCAAAACAGGTTCTGCCCCATGCATAAATTTAAATCCAGTAAACATTATAATAGTCGCTATTAGCGCTAATAAACTTATTATAATATTTAATATTATTGATATTTTTATCTTTTTCATATAAATCCTTTTAAAAAAACTTGTAATTATACAAGTTTATTTTTCCTCAAATTCTTTATTAAGATCTTCTTTTAATAAAGTTGGATGTGCAAATAAATATTCAATAGACTTCATTGCTTTACAAAATAAAAATCCATCTGATATTCTTTCATCTACAGTAAGACCTATCTCCATATATTGTTTACCATTTTCTTCTCTTACTTCACCAAAAGTAATTAATCCTGAAGATGTTCCTAAGTTGGCTAAATTATGATAAATCGCACCAGTTTTAAAAGTACCTATGTTTGATACTATACAACTACTATAGTAAATATTTTCATCAGCTATTGATCCTGGTAATTCAAATTTTCTATCAACCCATTTTAAAACACCTACTATCATGCTTCTAAGAGGTTTCCATAAATGTCCTACAGTATCAACAATGTTATTTGCCCCTTCAGTATGTCTACTCTTTTTATCTCTAATAGCATCCACTCTTTTTTTGATATTCTCTGATATAGTATATAGATTATCATTTTCATTTACTTTTAAGCATGTCATAAACTCTTCACTTTGTTCATTAAATTCTGCTTTCGCAACAAAAGCAAAAGAAACATCATTATGCATATATAATGTTCTATTCTGAACATACCTATTCAAATGAGGATATTTATAGAATATCTTCCCTAACACAGCTAAAAAACCATGAAAATAAGTAACTCCTTTTTCTTTCTCTTTCTTCATAAATTTAACAAATTCTGTAACATCTACTTTAGCATTCATATATACTTCTGCTTCACATCTATTTGGTTTTAAATCAAACATAATGTTTTGCATTCCTGTTACATCTTTAACTTTATATCCACTTTTTCTGCTCATATTTTATCTCCTTAAAATAAGTATACCATAAATCAAGAATATACAATAGTTTTATTAAATAAAAAATCTACACATTTGTGTAGATTAATATTATTTCTTTAAAGGAATATTAATATCCCAATCAGTTTTATCACCATTATCTTTAATAGTTATTCCTTTAGAAGCTAGTTCATTTCTTATTCTATCAGCTTCTACCCAATTTTTTTCTTCTTTATATTTTTTTCTTTCTAATAAAATATCTTCAATTTGATTTTGATTAATTTCATTAATACTTAAATACTTATTTTTTATATCATCAACAACTTTCGTTGGCTCTTGCTGAAGAAGTCCTAAAGGCTTATAAACATTTATTAATGCGTATTTAATATCTGAAACTCTTTGAAGTTCATTAGTATTAATTAATTTATTTATTAAATTAATATATTCAAAAATATTAGCTATCGCAAGTGATGTATTAAAATCATTATCCATTGCTTCTCTAAATTCTTTATCAATATTTTTATAATCTTCTGATTCATTATTAGATTTATAATTAACACATAATTCATCAATATATTTAAACAGTTTATATATCATATATACTTTTGATTCATGCTGTTCAAACATACCATCCATAACATTCATATCAGAACGATAATTATTTTCAAGCAATGCCATTCTTATTACTTCGGGGTTATACTCTTTTAATAAATCTTCTAATAATATTCCATTATTTAATGATTTACTCATTTTTTGACTATTTACTTTTATTAAACCATTATGCAACCAATACTTAGCAAATTGTTTACCAGTTAATGATTCACTTTGAGCAATCTCATTTTCATGATGTGGAAATATTAAATCTTTACCTCCACCGTGTATATCAATTCTTTCTCCTAAATATTTCATACTCATTGTTGAACATTCAATATGCCATCCAGGTCTTCCTGGTCCCCAAGGAGATTCCCAAAATATTTCATCATCTTTAGCATTTTTCCATAAAGCAAAATCTTTATCATCAAGTTTACCTGGTTCAACACTTTTTCTTACTCCTGATATACTATCATCAACTATTCTATTTGAAAGTTTACCATATTCAGGAAATGAAGAAACTTTAAAAAATACATCACCATTTTCAGTACTATAAGCATGTCCTGAATCTATTAATTTTTCAATAAATTTTATAATATCAGGAATACATTCAGTTGCTTTTGACTGAATTGTTGGTTTATCAATAAATAATTGAATTAACTCAGAATCAATTTTCTTCATCATTTTATTTGCATAATCAGTTGGACTTACACCTAATTCACGAGCTTTAATAATTATTTTATCATCAACATCTGTGTAGTTTCTAACATAAGTAACATCATATCCAATATACTCTAAATACTTTTTAATTACATCAAAAACTATTGCTTGATATGCATGCCCTATATGCGCATTCCCTGAAGCTGTTATTCCACAAGCATACATTTTTACCTTTCCTTCTTCTAAAGGAATAAAGTCTTCTTTTTTTCTAGTTAATACATTATATATTTTCAAACTCATAAATATCTAGTCCTTTCATAAAACAAAGTAAGCATATTATAGCACTACACTTTGATTTTATCAATTTATTTACTTATATATTATATCATATTAAAAAGTGGATTATAATCCACTTTGTTTTATAAATTAATATTATTATCTTTAATATAATTTAAAACTTTCTTAAATACAGGGTCATCTTCATATTTTGATTTATCCCATTCATACCAGATATCAAATACTGTTTTAGCACCACTATCAATCATTTCTTTAATTTTTGGATCTTTATAAACAACATTACCTTTTTGATCATCTAAAGAACGCTGGTACCCTTTATCTTGATATACTTTTGCTTGTATATCGGCTTCAATCTTATCACATAAATATGAAAACTTTGCTTCCTTCGTTTTATGCCCATCAAATTCAACTAATAAATCAAATAATTCATCTTTATCAATAAGATCTCCGATTACATTTTTCATAGCCTTATGCTCTAACTCGATTTTTTGAATGGATGTCATTTCATCAAAAGGTGTTATATCTCCGATTAAAACTTCACCTATCTCATGTAATGTTAACATCTTTAATACTTTTTCCATATCCAAATTTAACTTAAATTCAGAGTCTAAGCTTATAGCTAACACGCACGTTCCATAAACATGTTCTGCAATACTTTCAATTCTATCACTAGTTACATTCCAATGTTTTTTATCCCAGCCACTTCTTATTCTATATTTTAGTTTAGTTGCTAAAAGATAAAATCTCATAGCATTTTCTATTTTTCCATCCATAAAAACCTCTTTAAAAATATTATAGCACATAAAAACAAAAACTATTAAACACTTTATTGTTTAATAATTTTGGCTATTATAAATACTATTATACTTGGTAATATGAATTCTAAGCATCTAATAAATATATAAGCACTAAATGGAGCAGAATAACTTTCATTATATTTAGAATAATCAATAAGAGTAAATACAATAAAACATATAATAAGAATTATAGAAATAATATATAATACTTTTTTTATTAAAGATTTATTCATAAATACTCCCTACCAAATAAAAGGTATTAACTTATAGTTAACTTTCTTTTTATACTCTTTATAACCTTTTAAATCTCTTTCTAAAACTTTTTCTTCATTATTTATTCTTTTAATAATTATAAATGGATATATAAGAAATATTAAAAAAGATATTATAGATCCTAATATTAATGGCATTGATAAAAATAATAATATAGTTATTGTATACATTGGATGTCTTACTATTGCATAAAATCCTGTATCAACAACCTTTTGTTTATCGTGTACCTCTATTGTACGAGATAAAAATGTATTCTCTCTTAAAATTTCGGCATATAAGATATACGAAATAATAAATACAATAGAAGATATAATTATAACTATATTAGGAAGTTCTAACCATTTAAATCTATAGTTTAATCCAGCAACTATAAAACCAGATATAAACATTATAGCACTATATATTAAAACATCTTTTTGATCTTTTTCTTTTTCTTTAGCGTTAAGTCTTATTCTTAATAATTCTGGATTTTTAAATAGCAAAAATATGCCACCAAAAAACATAGGTACAAATAAAAGTATCATAAATAACCAACCATTAAAGTACTTAATTGATCCAGCAGGTATAAAGATTAATAAACCGACAATTATAAAGCCTAATACAAATTTCATAATTGCTTGAAAAAATAGTTTAATATCCATAATACTCCTCTTATAAATCTATTTTAACATTCTTTTTTTCTAACTCACTTGCTTCAAAGAAATCTCTCTTAGTCATACCTCTACTTTTAGCAACTAAATTTGTTGGAAATATCATTATTAATTGATTATATCTTGAAACATTTGAATTATAACATCTTCTTGATGCCTGCAAGTGCTCCTCAACTTCAAGTATTGATTTTTGTAATACTTTAAAATTTTCACTCGCTTTTAAATCAGGATAATTTTCAACAAGTACATCTATTTTTTCCATGTTTTCATCCATCTTTATATTTTCTTTAGCTTTTTCTGATAATGACATGTCCTTACGAAATTGTATTACTTGAAACATTGTCTCTTTTTCATGCTTTGCATATCCTTTAACAACATCAATCATTTTACTTAATATGTTATACCTTTTTGATAAAGCAACATCAATTCCAGAAAGGGCTTCATCAACTTTAATTGAAGTTCTTTTTAACATATTTAAAACTGAAATATAAGAAAGAAGAACTATTAATAGAAATCCAATAATTATTATAATATATATTTTATCCATATTTCCTCCTACATAAATATATTATTATCTAAATTTAATTCATCTACAAAATCAGTAATTATCTTTATATCTTTTAAAACTTCATTATTTATTTTTTCTTCATCAAAAGGTTTTAAAGGATTACATTCAAATGAATCTAATTTATTATCAATCGCAACATGTAGTCTGTTATCCATAAAGCAAAACATAATATTACAATCAATTGAGTTATATATTTTTTTTAGTTTTTCCATAAAATGTGGAGTCAAAATATAAAAAGCATCATGCTCCATATCAGAATAAACTTGAAACATTTTATTAAATTCTATATCTTCCATATTTACCTTAGAAGATTTCTTACCAACAGGAAATGATTCTGCTTTAAAACCATATGTAACAACTTGCATATTTGCTTTAAACCTTTTATTAAAATCAAATACCATGTATCTTCCTTTAAATATTGTTTCCCATTCTTCTTTTACATTACCATTAGAATCTCTAGTGCGTTCAACTTCTTCAACTTTAATATCTGATTGTTCAAATTTTATGTTTTTATATGTTCCAGAAATATAATCATTAGATGAAAATCTATCACCCATATCAAGCATACCATATCGTTCAATTTCAAACTCAGCAAAACCTTTTTGAGGGCTATATGTCACATTTTGAAAAAACTTATTTAATGACGCTAATACAAATATATTTTTATATTCTTTTTCAATTTTTGAAATATCATCATGATTTATAATCATATTTATTAATGGGACAAGAACTACCCCAAGTGAGAATTCAAGAATAAGATATGGTAATAGCCAACTAAATGGATGTCCGTTTTTTAAAACCCAAAATACTGTTATAAGTACAACTACTGATAAAATTATCATTCCTATTTTTTTGCAATTTTTATTTTTTTTAATTACTTTTGTTTGTAGTTCTTTTAATTCTTCAACAGTCACTAGTCTCACCTCATTTGTATAGAATATATATATTTATTATACCATTATATTTTAAAAAGAAAAAATCAAAAGGATCTTTTTACATTTTGTTATCATAAAAAAAGTCATTATTTAATAATGACTTATATATTTATTCTATATTAACTCCTTTATTCAATATTTTTTTACATAATATACTCATTATAAATATAATTATTACATACAATATTGAAGATATTATCGCTAGAGTTTTGAATGCATTTACATCAATACTAATAGTTGCTGTTTTAAATAATTCCATCACTGTTGAATCGAATATTCCATATACAAACACTAAAGCCAAAATGATTGCTTGAGCTATTAAATAAGTTATAAAACCAAGCAAAACTGAATATCCTATTTTAGCATTGTTTCTTTTATGACCTAAAATAATTCCGAAAAATCCACATTGAATCGCATTAAATATTTCTAAGAATATCACTATTATAGCCATAGTAACAAAAAATGAAGTACTCATATTTAATCCAGTAGTTATTGTTTTTATAAAGTTAGTGATAGCTATCCAATTTTCTTTTGAATAATATGCTATAAATAAACTTAATAATATTACTATAAAACCAGCAAAGAAAAATATAAGTGTTTGAATAAATTTAGAATTATATATATCATTTTTAGTAACTGGTAAAGTATGAGTTAAATATGCTTCATCCTTATAAATTGAATCTCTAAATCTTACCCAACTTCTCATCATAGTATTTATTAAAATATTAGCTATCATAGCAAACATACATCCTACGCTAATTTGTCCAATTATAGAGATGATTACTGATTGATCTATATTGAATAATATTCTAGTTGTTATAGCAAAAAATATAGCTAATATATAAAATATACTCATGTTTTTTATCATATATTTTAAATCGTATTTTAATAATTTAGTTAACATTTAAACATCCTCCTAAATATTTCGTCTAATGATGCTTTTTCTTTATTTCTAAGTTTGTCTGCATCACTTTGTAAAACAACTTCTCCTTTATCAATAAAAATTACTTCATCTAAAATTCTTTCAATATCTGATATCAAGTGTGTAGAAATAATAACAGTCGCATTTTCATTAAAATTAGAAAGTATTGTATCTAAAATGTAATCTCTTGTAGCAGGATCAACTCCACCTAAAGGTTCATCTAAAATGTACAAATCTGCATTTCTGGACATTACAAGAACCAACTGAACTTTTTCTTGCATTCCTTTACTCATTTTGGATAATTTTTGATTAACATCTAAGTCCAAATCTTTTAATAACTTTATAGCTTTTTCAGAATCAAAATTATCATAAAAATCTTTAAAATAATTGATTACTTCTAAAACTTTCATTTGCTTATTTAAATATGTTCTTTCAGGTAAATATGATATTATTTTTTTTGATTTAACACCTATTTTTTCACCTTTAATTAATATTTCACCTTTTGTTGGAGTTAACAAGTCATTTATTAACTTGATTATAGTTGTTTTACCGGCGCCGTTTTTACCTAATAAACCAACAATTCTACCGCTTTGTATACTTATATTAATATTTTTAAGTATTTCTTTATTATCAAAAGACTTTGATAAATCTTTTATTTCTAACAATTCCATATTATTTTATCCCTTCTAAATATTTTATTGAATCAGCTTTACCTAATCCTATTTTCTTCATACCCTCAAAATAACTTTTAGCAAGAGTAATTGCATACTCATCCTTTAACTTATCAATTAATTTGCTATCTTTAGTGACATATTTACCATTTGTTCTTTCAGTATAGATAAGTTTCATACTTTCAAGTTCAGCTAAAGCTTTTTGCATTGTATTAGGGTTTACTTTGAAAGTAGTTGCAAAATCCCTAACAGATGGGAGCTTATCTCCCGGATTAAATACTCCAGAAATTAAATAGATTTTTAAATACTCCAATAATTGAATATAAATTGGAATATTGTTATCAAATAAAAACTCCATAAACACCTCATTGTATTATTTGCTTAATACAATAATATTGTATATCTTTTATTTTTAAAAGTCAATAAAAAAACAGGAATAAACCCGTTTTAAAAATAAAATAAATCTTCAAATTTCTTATTTAACTCTATACATAGAATATAAGCTAATTTAGCAGTTGGCTCATATTGACCAGTTTCTAAAGAACTTATTGTATTTCTTGAAACACCTACCATATGTGCTAATTCTTGCTGAGAAATTTTCTTTTTTGCTCTTACTTTTTTTAAATTATTCTTTAATGTTATACCTTTTTTCATAAAACTCCTAACAAGTAAACTTGTTAGTTCAGTACTATAACATTTGAAAAGCCAACTTGTCAACTTATTTTAATAATTTTTCTAAATAATCAACCTTAATAAAATCCAAATTAATATATTAGTTCATTACATTATTTTCTATAATACTTAGTATTACTTACTATATCATAACTATAATAAATTAAAAAAGCTTACAACTAAGCTTATTTTATCTTGTACGTTTTTTTGCTTTTACATTATTTTTTAATAGCTCATCTAATTTTTGAGAATTGCAGTTTTCTAAGTAATAATCATAATTATTAATAATCTCATTTCTGATGATATCTAAAACCTCACCATCTATAACAGGTGACTGCAAATCTATTATTCTAATATCTTTAAAAGCATCAAGTGTTAAATCGGCATGAAAAGGTTTCATAAATCGGCCTTCACATGCAGGGCAATAAAAGCAATCCATAGCTTTCTTTTTTGGACGCCCATCCCATATTCTTATTATTAAATCATGGCCACAATTATTTATCACTTCTTCATGAAATTCTTCTATTTCTCTCAAACGCTCTAAGCTTTCTTCCTTTGCTTTTCTAATATTATTAGTTATTTCAATTACTTTTTTTATATCCATAGAACCCTCCGTGATTTATTATAACATAAATACTGAAATCTAAATGCTTACTTTTTCTTTTTTATCAAATAATTTCCCCAAGTAGCTGTAGGTCTATTTATATTAGAACAAGTGCTACTTTCAAAATAATCTACTATTTCTGAATCAGAATCAATTTCGTTTAACATTCTTTCTAATATATCTTTATTAATATAGTTATAATACTTACCATCTTGAATTACTTCTGCATCACCATTTTTAAAACAAGTGTATATTACTCCATCATCCTTTAAAGCGTTAATCATCTTTCTTAATATATCTGCCAAATTTTCTCTTTCTACATGTAATATTGATGAACAAGCCCATATTCCATCATATACCGATTTATCTGATAGTTCATCAAATTTCATACACTCTACTTTTTGTCCAATATGTTCACTTGCAAGTTTACACAATTCACTTGATCCATCAATTGCCTTAACCATATACCCTTTTTCTAAAAAATATTTACTATCTCTTCCAGAACCACATCCAAAATCTAAAATATATGCTTTATCAGGTAAAAAGCATACAAATCTTTGGTATACTTCTTTCATATCACCATTTTTAGTTGCTTCACAATAAGCTTTTGCATTTTCATTATAGTATTTTAAAGTATCATATTTTTCCATAAACCCTCCTGTAAACATTATACCACAAGCATATTTTACTTTGGGTATACAAGATTTTCTTCTTTTATACTTAATAAAACTTCATTATAAAATTTATTTGCCTCATATTTTGCCATTGGTAAGTTTTGATCTAAGTAATTTCCACAAGATTTAGGATCTGCTCCTGGTATATCTCCTTCATAATTAGCAATAAATTTAAACATTTCTTTCATTAATTCCACTATATCCTTAGAATCTAAATCTCCTTTAAATATAACATAGAATCCTGTTCTACATCCCATTGGTCCAAAATATATTGTTTTATCTTTATAAACAGGATGATTTCTTAAAAAAGTTGCTCCTAGATGTTCAATAGTATGTAATTCAGCCATATTAATAACTGGTTCCCTATTAGGCTCTTTAATTCTTATATCAAATGTAGTAGCAATTACCTTATCACCATCATAATCTTTTCTAGATACATATAACCCTCTTTTTAATAGTTCATGATTTACTTTAAAACTTTCAATTTTTTCCATAATATCTCCTTACTAATTTTAAATTATACAATAAAAACTACCAATTAAACTAATAGTTTTTATTCTATTTCAATTAATTCATATTCTCTTGTTCCAAAACCGAGTTTACTTGCTGCTTCTATTGTATGTATACCATTTCTTGAATTAACTCTCTCAAGAAAATGATCTTTACCTAGATCATTTGAATTAATAACTAAATCAATACAAGCTTGGTCTATTGCGATTGGATCTAATGATGCAAGTATTCCAATATCTTTCATACATGGATCTTCAGCTACTGCACAACAATCACAATCAACGCTCATATTGCACATTATATTAATAAACGCCATATTGCCTTTGAAATAATCAACAACAGCTGATGATGCATCTGCCATGCTTTCAAGAAAATCATCTTGAGGTGGTAAATTATCCCATAAACTATATTGATCTTTATTAGTACCAGCTGAATGAATCCATGATTTACCAACTGACGACGCGCATCCAATTGATAATTGTTTTAATGCACCTCCATATCCGCCCATAGGATGTCCTTTAAAATGCGATATGACTAACATAGAATCATAATTCTTAATATTCTTACCTAAAAAATCTTCTTTTAAATGATACCCATTCTTAACAGGAATTGATATATCATCACCTTCTGCATCCATTAAATCAACATCATATAAATCATTCCACCCATGTTTTTGAATAGTTTTAAGATGCTTTTCAGTTGTATTTCTTTCACCAGCATATGCAGTATTACATTCAACTATTGTACCATTTACATATTCAACCATATCTTTCATAAATTCAGGTCTTAAATAATTTTGATTACCTTCTTCTCCAGAATGAACTTTAACCGCTACTTTTCCAGGAAGTTCTTTTCCTAACTCTTTATATAATCTTACTACATTTTGAGGTGTTATATCTCTAATAAAATAAACTTTTGCTTTTTCCATAAATACTCCTAATCTAAATAAATTATATCATATAAAAAACAGTCTTGTAACTGTTTAATATTTTAATCACTCTTCATATAGTTTAGCTTCACTTCTTATACAAGTACCACCATTATTTTTTACATATGCATCTATTTTATCTAATGCTTGATAAGCATCACTATATCTATCAGCATCAGTAATGTTTATTAAATATCCATCTCCACCTGATTCTTTTATTTCTCCAGTTGTTTCATAATAATTAAATTCATAACTATATGCTTCACCATGCAAAGTACACTTGATATTAATATTCATTAATCTTCCAGAATTATATTCATGAATATTCTTAAATATAATTCTTAATATAATTAAAAGTAATGGCAAAACTATTATAAAAATAATTACAAATTTCATTAACTTTAAAATTATACCAGCAAGCTTTTCAGTATTAGATGTCTTTTCAACTAAAATATCCTTAATATTGTTATCAGTCAATTCATCTAAGCTAACATTAAATATTTTAGATAATTCTTTAGCCTGTTTTAAATCAGGATATGTTTCACCTAACTCCCATTTAGATATTGTTTGCCTTGCAACACCTATTTTTTCAGCAAGTTCTTCTTGTGATAGACCATTTTTCTTTCTTAGATTCATTATCCTTTTTCCAATTTCCATAATATCCCTTCTTTCAAGTACAATCATATGATATTTAAAATATATTCTCTACCAATTATAACTGGAATATTCGCCCGTTTTAATAACATTTAAAATTTATACATCTATTTTATCATAAAAAAAGAAGATATATTATCTTCCACAACATTATTTACATTTCTTTCCACTGCCACATGGAATTTAATTTCATATTTTTTGCTTTATTTTTCTCATTTTATGTCTTGTTTTTCGCATAAACTACAATAATTTTCTCTTTTTATAGTTTTAGGTTATCTAAAAAGGTATCTAATTTTTTATTTAATTAGTTTTTCAAA
>JAEEGL011062234.1_pt1 | contig 58227 bp, 57 predicted proteins | sample 9134231 | NCBI WGS metagenome assembly JAEEGL01 (sample SAMN16246548, study PRJNA631951) | gut metagenome | biome: gut microbiome; feature: rumen; material: fiber-attached | host: Bos | place: Iran: Karaj | collected 2018-10
ATAGAGCGTGTGGAGTGTCGGCGACAGGGTCTTCACCCTCGTGCCGTCCACCACCACTTCCGTGCCAGGGTCTTCACGCAGCAGTTGCTCCCAGTAGCTGTCCCAGCGTTTACTGTAACGGCGGCTCAGCATGAAGTGCCCTTCAAAGTCCACCCCGTGGTACTCATACTGGTAGTCAGCCTCGGCTTTCATGGGTTCCACGTTCCATTTCTCGCGCAGCAGCCGGAGCGACCGCGCCATGTTGGCCTCATCGCAGTAGTAGTCTATGTCGCCCGCTTCGCGCAGTATCGGGTTTGGGTAGTACGATGCCGCGGCCTGGCCCTTCACCACCACATACCGCACCCCACCCTCGTCCATCAGCCGGGCAAATGCCTTCAGACCGTCTATCACCTGCTGGCTCGACTGCTGTATCTGATATATCATCCCTATGGCCTCGTAATACTGGTCTTCGGGCACCTCAATCTTGTTGCGCACCAACGCCTCAATCACCAGCCCGCCCACCGTCTGCTGCTCCACGCCCCACAACAGCTTGGCCATCCGCTGCGCCGTCAGTTTCTTGGGCAGCGGCTCGTCCGAGTGCCACAGGGCATTCCTCAGCAGGGCGAAAAACAGCTCCTTCGTGCTCAATGGTCAATAATCAATCGCTCCTAATATGGTCTCAACTATTCTGTCGACATCAGCCTCGCTCACCATCGGGCCGCTCGGCAGGCACAGCCCACGCTTGAACAGCCCCTCACTCACGCCGTTCACATAGGCCGGAGCATCCTTGTAGACCGGCTGCTTGTGCATGGGCTTCCACAACGGGCGGCTCTCAATGCCCTCCTTGTCCAACGCCAGACGCAGAGCCTCCACATTGCGGTTGGGTTCACAGTCGGTATGCACCGTCCCACCGCCATGTACCACACCGGCCGCACCACCCACGGCACCACTCACCGCTTCGGCATACGCCAGCTCCTCGCCCCTCACCTTCAGCCTCTCGTCTAACAGGATGGTCGACAGCCAGTAGTTGCTCGCCATCCCCTCCACTTCCGCGTGGAAGTCTATGCCATCTACATCACTAAACGCCTCGCGGTAAAGGTCGGCCACATGCCGGTGATGCGCTATGTGGCTGTCCGCCACCGTCATCTGCCCACGGCCTATGCCCGCACAAATGTTCGACATGCGGTAGTTATAGCCTATAGCCTCGTGCTGATAGTAGGGATAAGCCTCGCGGGCCTGCGTGGCCAACCACATTACCCGCTCCTTCGCTGCCTTCGACGGGCAGATTAGCGCACCACCGCCCGACGTGGTAATCATCTTGTTGCCGTTGAACGACAGCACGCCGTACTCGCCGAACGTCCCCACGACCTGTCCCTTGTAGGTCGAGCCAAAGCCCTCGGCAGCATCCTCTATCACGGGTATCTTGTACCGGCGGGCTATCTCCATGATTTCGTCAATCTTGGCCGGCATGCCATACAGGTAGACGGGCACAATGGCCTTCGGCTTCCGTCCTGTCTTCTCGATGCGGTCCTTGATGGCCGCCTCCAACAGGTTCGGATCCATATTCCACGTCTCCGGCTCGGAGTCCACGAATACCGGCGTGGCACCTAAATAGGTAATCGGGTGCGATGATGCGCAGAACGTGAACGACTGCACTATCACCTCGTCGCCAGGCCCTACGCCACACGCTATCAGCGCCAGGTGTACTGCCGCCGTCCCTGAAGATAGCGCAACAACCGGCCTACCCCCGGCCCCTCCCAAAAGGGAGGGGGGAAGGGTTGTTACAAACCGTTCGAGATCCGCCTCAAATGCGTTGACGTTCGGACCGAGTGGCACCACCCAATTCGTGTCGAATGCCTCTTGAATATATTTTTGTTCCATGCCCGTCTCACTCATGTGAGCCAAGCACAGATAGATTCTATCTGCCATATATTACAAATTCTTCGTCTTCAGAATTCTGACAATATCATCATAACTTCTCATCTCACCAATTTCCTCAGGTTCCAGACTAATGTCGAAAGCTTCTTCCAGGTCAGCCACAAGATTGAGCTGTCCCATAGAATCCCAAGCCTCACAGTTCTGCTGTGAAATGGAAATATCTACGACATCTAACTCGAAAGTCGTTTTCAGCACTTCCAATATCTTTTCTTCCATTGTAAAACTTTATTTAATTGTAATATGATAATAATCTTCTATTTTCAAATCAGCTTCTTCCACAATGAGTACATATTTCTTCGTACCATTTTCTTCAGATACCAAAGAAAAGCCACAATTATCATAAAACTCTGCCACCTGTGCATTTTTAGTCGTAGGAATATATGAAGCTGATATCTTTCTGACACCTTGATTGGTCAGCATCTTTATGACTCGCTTCAGAAAAGCGTATTCGATACCTTTTCCCAGAATCCGGCAGCTTAGCAGCAACGTGTCAATCACAGAACCATTCACCATGACACAGCCTGTGATGCCATTGTCCCCAAACTTATCGGCTACACTTAGACACCAAATCTTCCACCCTTCGCTCAAATGCAAACGAATATCTGCGTCTGTATATCGATGAGTAGTCAGGTTAAACTGGTTGGTCTTCTGTGTCATCTGGGCAATTCGCGGGATGTTAAAGTCGTTGGCCTGCTCTATGATCATCTGTAAATCTAAGCTTTTCAGGAACCCCGTAAAGTCTCCATAGCTTCTCTGCTCCCTTGCACGCGAAGCATTGGCCTGATACTGCAGTGTCTTCTTCCGGTCCTCTTCAGTTATGGAATAGACCTTGAAATAGTCGTTCACCATTTTCTCGAAGAACGCGGGCAATTCATAGGGTTGATCGGGGAACTCAGGTACAGTAACTTCTGGTAACATCTGTCGGACCAGCTCTCGCTCCGTGGGGTTATCATCAACAAACACCATACTATCCATTCCAATATTCAATTCTTCAGCCATCTCTTTAATATTTGTAACCTTGTCACTCCAATTAATTCGATAGGTAGCAAAATGTTTTTTAGTCAATACGATAAAGGGATTTTTATCCCAGGCATCCAACACATCCTGCTCATTGTTTTTTGAACATACCGTCAGGATAACACCGCTTTTGCTCAACTCCAGCAATGCTTCCTGAAAATAAAGGAAGGCCTTCCCGGGATAGTCTCCACCTATCTGGATGCCCTCAATACTTTCCTCGCCAAGAACCCCCCCCCATAGGGTATTATCCAAGTCGAGCACCAAGCACTTCTTCCGCTTCAGCGAAATTCCATCCATCTTCCGGGAGAACCAAGTTTTAAAGTCCTTTGCCAAGCGCGGATTCAGCACCATCTGTGAGATGAAATAGAACTTCCAGTCAATTATTTCCATTACTGCATATTGACGTGTAAACTCACAAAAGTCAATGACTTTCATATTTGGATATCGCCCACTCAATGCGAACAAAAACGCATTATACCGATAAATGGCACATAGAAGACGATGGTCATCATCTGTCATGGGCACGGCATAAAGCCATTGCATCGTCAAAGCTACAATAGTCTTAGCAACATCAATCTGTGATAATACAAACTCCAATTTTCGAGCATAGCCGTCAAGTTCTGCGGCTAATACTTCCAGACGACATTTAATCGGCATCTGGTAGAACCACACATACCCCTCCGCATCGGCAGGGATCACAGAAATATCATCATACCCGGAAAAAGTATACTCCTTTAGGAAGAACCGTTCTATCGTATGATTACGAAATACATACCACATTTATAATTCAATCAATGGAGAAATGTTACATTGCGTCAGGTCAATTATAGCCGTAGCCCAAGAAAGACCTGCACCAAATCCTGACACGACCACGCGTTTGCGATCCGGATACTGATCCTTTAGTTCACTTACTATGGTAAGCGGGATAGAGGCCGAACTTGTATTTCCATACTTTTCAAGACAATATGGAGTCTTAGCAGGAGATATCTTCAGTTTCTTTGAGAAAAAATCTGTCATAAACCTGTTAGCCTGGTGATAGATAAGCAGATCTACCTCATCAATGGTCATTTTACATTCATTCAGCAAAGCCTTAATATCTTTTGGTTCCACCTTCATCCCAAAGTTAAAGACATCCATACCATCCATAAAGAACTGTTCGCCATTACGAATGTTGCCTTCAGCATCTTCCACCTTTTTGAAACCCTCTGGAGAACTGGGCTGCCGGTAGCCGCCATATGGCATCTTGATAATATCACTGCCAGAACCGTCACTATGCAATGAGAATACCGCTTCAGGGAAATCTCCTTTAGAAACCAAAGTCGCCGTACCTGCATCGCCAAACAATGGAGTTGACACCTTATCATACTGTGAGACAGTCTTTGACATCGTTTCACCTACGAGTAACAACACATTGTCAATACCAATCATACTGGCATAGGCATACGCAATAGACAAGCCATAGACAAACCCCGAACAAGCGAGATTTACATCAAAACATAATGTAGAAGTCGACAGCCCTAACCGATGCTGAAGTAACGGGGCTGTTGCAGGCTGATGATAGTCGGGGGTCTGGCTGACAAAAATTAAAGCATCTATTGCTGACTTATCAATAAAATTATCTTCGAACAACTGTTCCGCTGCCTTTTGGCATAAATCCGAAGAACACACACCATCCTCTGCATAACGGCGTTCTTTGATTCCAATACTTTTGATGGCCTTCTCGATGTCTTCATGAGGCATTAAATAGGTCAAATCGGCATTGCGCATCACTTTTTCTGGTATACAGGCAGAAATGGCTTTAATGCCAACATTATTATATCTTATGATTGCCATGACTATATAAGTGTAAAGCCACCGTCTATTACCAAGCCTGTGCCCGTTGTAAAGGAGCTCGCATCCGAAAGAAAATAGATTGCACCGTATGCAATTTCCTCAGGTTTTCCATAGCGGCCTAACGGATACAGTTTTTTGTCTCGGTCCAACTGCTCTTGCGTAATACTGTCATTATGGATCAAAGGAGTCTCTGTCATCCCCGGCATCAGGCAGTTCACCCGAATACCTTTGCTGGCAAGTTCGATAGCCATACCCTTGGCAATAGATACAATCGCTCCTTTGGCAGCACTGTAGGTACTATTGCCAATATGAGCATTCAAGGTTCCGTCTATGGATGAGAGGAACACAATCGAACCGTCTTTATTGATTTTCTTCTTTTTCAGCAGCAATCTCGTGAATTCCACAGGTGCAAAGAAATTGACGTCAAACATCTTGCGGATTTTATCCGGCTTTGCAAATTGAAATAATACCGTAGATGATATACCTGCTGCATTGACGAGACCATCAATACAAGGTATTTTGTCTATAACATCCTGTACTGCGACTTCATCGGTCAGTTCAGTCAGAAACATCTGGTGTTCTCCAGCTTCTAACAATTCAAAAGTCTCACGAAGCCGCTGCTCATTTCTACCTAATGCTATAATTTTGGCACCAAGTCTGGAACATTCAATGGCAGTAGCCTTTCCTATGCCTGAGGAAGCTCCTGTCACCAATATCGTCTTGTCTTGTAATGAAAATGGATTATACATTATATTTCTATTAAATCAGGTACTACTATATGGTCTGTTTCAAAATACACGGAACCCCATGATAATCCCACGCCAAAGGCACAACCTATATGTCTCATCACAAATGTATTCAACTCATTCTGGCGCTGAGTCACTAAGGTAAGGGGAATAGTTGCACAGGACGTATTACCAAAATGTTCCATCGAGTTCGGACATTTCGACTCAGACAATTTCAGTTTCTTACAGATTTTGTCTGTAATCAGTTTATTCGCCTGATGAAAAGTGAAGCAATCCACCGACTCCATATCAATGGCAAATCTCGCACATAGTCCTTTGACGCTTTTGGGTGCTTTTGAGATGGCGAAAGAAAAAACACTCAAGCCATCCATTCTGGCATGAAGCCCTGTACATATCTGCTCGTTGCCATAATCACGATATTCCAGACTTTCAGCCGTTACAGGATGTCGGTAGCCACCTTCTGGAATGATGATGGCATCCTTGCCAGAGCCATCAGTCGCCAAATGGAACTTGAAACCAGCTGCCTGCTTATCATAGCATAAAGCAGTACAGGTTCCTGCATCCCCAAAAAGCGGGAAATCACTTCTGTTGAGAGGGGAGTTCGTTCGAGTCCCCAGATCGCCAACCAATAGCAGTGCCTTCTCCACATTACCGGTACTCATCAAAGCAGAAATAGATGACAGTCCATATATCCAGCCAGAACACCCCATAGAGATATCGTAGGCTAAGCACTCCGTAGAAAGGCCCAGTCTGTCTTGTAATATACATGCTGTTGCCGGTAGTATATAATCTGGCGTCTGTGAAACAAAAAGCAACGCACCTATCTCTGACCTCTCCCAGCCCAAATCTGCAATCAGCCTTTCCGCAGCATAGTAGCACAAATCCGACGAACAGACGCCGTCAGGAGCAATTCGTTTTTCCACAATGCCTATGGAACCTATGAACGTCTCCCGTTCAGCCTCTGGAATCAGCGGACAGGTTCTGTTGTCATCAATGTCTTTCGGAACGCAGGCAGATATGCCGACAATCTTGACATGAGGATATGCTAAATATGCCATTAATCCATCTTAGATTTAACGATATGATACAAATCTTCTACCGTTATTGCACTGCGCATGTCATCACCCTTCAGCTGCACATCGTACTCTTCATCTACCATTGCAATGATAGACAGAGCTATCAGGGATGAATATTCTACTAACTCATGGAATACAGTTGTTCCTGTAATCTCACCTGCATCAGTATCATCAAACTGTTCTGCAAAATTCTTAATAAATTCTTGTAAATTCATAAAAAAACAACATTAATATAATTCTATTTTTTTAGCAGGGTTACCAAATACTGTTGTTCCTGCCTTGACATTTTTAACGACTACACTTCCTGCACCTATGATAGCATCATCACCAACCTTTATACCATGCAGAACAACTGCATGACTACCTGCCATCACCCGTTTACCAAGTCTTGCAGAGGCAATATTCGTATATCCTGTGGTAGTGGAGAAATCACCTATTATTGAATCTTGCCCTATCATGGAACCAGCAATGTGTACATAATTACCTATTACTGCCCCATCACCAATGCTGGCATGTCCATTGACCACACAGCCTTCACCGATTCTTGCCCATTCTGACACATTGGCAAATGGATGGATCAACGTCGCAAACACGGCTCCTCGCTCTTTGAGCATTGTAACAACCGCCTCCTTTACCTTAGGCGAAGCGATGCCAATCACAAAGGTTTCGTCTGATGCTGGCTGCCACCCCTTGATGGAACCTATAACACTATATGGAAATCTGGCTTTTTCCAAAGCATTCAAATTGTCATCTATAAACCCCTTGATATTCCAAATAGGTTCAACTTTGTTAATAGCACTGATCAAGTCAACAGCTTCCCTGCCAAAACCACCAGCACCAACAATAATAATATCCTTCATTTGCTTCTATATAATGGGAAAAAAGAACTTTCTGAATTAAAATTATGAATCACTCGATTTCTCATATTCACCAATTCGTCATACTTATCTTGGTCAAAAATCTCCTTACCAATAGAAAACTGATAATTAGCATTGCGATTGAAAGCTGCTTTAAACTTATAGAGGTTATCTTCGCCGGAACCTACACCACCGCCAAGATGGAATATTTTATATCCCTGCTCACACCCCCAAAGAGCAACCTTATACAAGAGCAGATTTGAAGGAGCAAGGTGACGATACTCCATTAGAGAACCCGACAGATGGTAATGCACTTGCTGATTGGCAAACAGTATAATACTCATAGCTATTATCTGCTTATCCATTACGGCATAGAAGATTTCATAGTTCTCATGCAAATCACGATGTATCGACTCATAAAATGCATCTCCAAAGTAATAATACTCGTCAGCATGATCTTTATCCATCGTAGCATTATAAATACGTTCAAAGACCTTAAATAATTCCATACCCCTGCCGTGAAATATCTCTATGCCATTCTTTTCGGCCTTGCGAATCATATTACGGTTTTTGCTAGTCATATTGTTCCAGATAGTTTGTTCTGACGATATATCCATAGCTATCGTCCTACCGAGGTCTATCACATTGGAAGTCATAGTCATAAAGGCAGCATTAGCTAACACAGGATGATAGCGCACAAAATTATCAACAATTCCTTCTTCAAGCATCTTTTCAACGTATACTTTCCAAAATACGCGAATCTTCTTCTCTGTAATATCCCCTTCAAACAAAACGCCTCCATAACCGTATGGTGTCACACTATCGTAATAGCCATCAATAATGGTTCTCCGCTTCATAAAGACATATATGGCTCTCAGCCCCTCATTGTCATAAAACAGTAAATGAGGGTCACCATCCCCATGAATCCGGAACGCCCTGACATATCCACATAAATAGTAAATATCAAAACATTTAAAGCTGTAGACCACATTATCCCAAGCCTCAGCTTGATCCAAGTTATACAACTGTATCATTATTCTAATGAATGGTTGATGATTTCAGCCAACTGCCGGATGTCTGCCTCTGAATATCTACCATCACAATGTATAGAAAGCATCCGGTTACTTACATCTTGTACCGCACGACTTACACTCGTAGGTACCTGCCAGAGAATGGCAGGGTAGACTGAATGATCTATAAGCCTGTGACGTAAAGTCTCTCGTTGTTCCTGATTATCAGTAAATATTACTAATGAGAACATGTTGCATGTAATGCACTCTGGCAAAATCACTTGTACTTTGTTTGAAATCTGTGAATACAAAAAATGCCAGTTTTTCCTTTTTACACTTTGCCATGCATCAATATCAAACCGACTAATAAAATCAAGAGTACGGGCATCTAATGATGTTGGTTCTGCCTTTTCAAACCAGCCCTCTGTCTCCACAAATAGCCTTCTGAATTGATCCTTGCTGATATTCTTACCCTTCAGATAATCTGCTTTCATATCCATGGCTTTCCATCTTTGTGCCATCATACTCTTACATCCTTCTGTATCCGAGAGAGTCAATGTCAACAAATGACTCTTAGGTGACCAAACACCCCCTCCACCAGGAATGGGCAAAGACTTCCTTAATGAAGCGACACACCAATCAGCATCACTATTTGTAGCCCACTCTCCTGTCAAATCATGTGAATGGTCTTCTACTACAGGGACAGGAATTCCACTACTACTCCTCCAACCTCTCATCCCCCAAAAATTCATTCTCAGCAATGCGTCACCTTCCCGATAGGGCAAACCCATCACATTCTTCTGGTCGTTAGGGTGTAGTGGGTAGTCACCATAGAACATCAGTTGGATTTGCGTTGCTTTTTGAACAAAAGTCAGCACCTCATAACAGAAATATACCGGTACCCATAGCCGTTTCCATCCTTCATGACGGATTAATGTAACCAAGCACTGCCGGCCATCAGCCATCAGCCATCCCGGACTATGGAAAGTACCCATTCCTCCATTCAGGTACGAAGGATTGTCAATCGTATGGAAATCTGAACCGAATTCAATCATCACAATTACTACTGAGCTTTCAGACGGTCAAGAAAATGAAGATCATCGACTTCTTCCATATTCCCAGCCCCTTCACCAATATCCGAACGTTTCAGGACATTCTTCACCGTCAGCCAAATAATCTTCAAATCAATCGTGATGGAGCAATGGTCTACATACCAGACGTCATACGCAAATTTAACGCTAAGCTTACAATGGTTGCGACCATGCACCTGCGCCCATCCCGTAATACCTGGACGCACCTCGTGACGCCGGGCCTGTTCTTTACTATAAAGTGGCAGATACTGGACCAAAAGTGGACGCGGCCCAATCAATGACATATCCCCCTTCATTACATTCCACAATTGAGGCAACTCATCAATACTAGTCGAGCGCACGAACCTTCCGACTTTTGTCAGTCGCTGTTCATCAGGTAGTAAATTACCCATAACATCCTGCTCATCTGTCATGGTCTTGAATTTCACAAGCTCAAATACCTTTCCGTCCTTTCCTGGACGCTTTTGGAAAAAAAAGGCTCCTGCGCCTTTATTTGCAAAGTGCAACCATGCCGTCACGACCAACAATAATGGCGAAAGGCAAATAAGCGCAAAAAAGGATATGCAAAAGTCTATTATTCTTTTAAAGAAATACTGATACATCTCATATTATTGATTATTCACAAACCATTGCTCGTCATAGTTACTCCGATAAAATGACATTTTTCGTCTCTTGATACATACGAATAGATGCATCACTCTGTTTTTCAGACTCACAGGGCGATGACCTTTGTCTCTCCCCTTCCATTCAGTCATGTCCCTATACTTATAAAAGTATTCTTTCATGGGGTTTGGACTATTTTTATACCATGGCTTATCTTCTGTATAATGAATAATGCCTGGATTCTGATAAGATTCTTCTATTTCTGAACGGTATTTACAGCTAATAAAGCAAAAACTATCTTTCCAGAGAAAAACCGTTTGAAAATTCCATTTTATAGGCAATTCCTTTTTGCTGTCGTGAAAGAAATAATTCAGGACATCCTGATCATGAAAGTACAGGCTATCATATTGTTCTGCTATATAATTAACGAACATCTCCTTCATGTGATTACTGCGCCAATAATCCAAATTAATCAGTAACAAGCCACTATTAAAATACCCATCCGACACATCATACTGCAAACGATTGGTAAAATGCACATTATCATGATGCAAATCGGGAACAGCAGCAAGGCCCCAGTCCGTCATATTCTCATTCCATAAATCACGTAGACTCTGACAGATTATCATGTCACAATCCAAATACAACACCTTATGAATCGTATCTGGTAAGACATCTGACACAAACAATCTATAATATGCCGCTAAAGAAATATTTGCCCTTTGGCCAGAGAGATTTACTGGCATTGACGTGAAGTCAACCATGTTCATGTAATAAAAATGTATGTTTTGCTGATATTTATTACAAATATCGGCTAAAGGTTTTTCACATTGATTGCCATCATAACCAAGCAGGGCATGCACAATAATACTATCCTCCTTGTTGTTTTCAAACAATGAGTACAACATGACACCAGCAGGCATCAAGTAATTCTTGTCAAGACTAATAACAATATCCATCATGTTCAAGTTTAGTGGAAAACATCAACAATTCCTTGATAGCATTTTAGTATTTTCGTTTTCCAGTAATGATGTTTTCGAAGGAACTCCTCACGCTCCTTGACAACTTTGAGAAATGCATTTACATTACAATCTAAAATAGAGTTGACCAATGGAATCCTCATCATATTAGCAGGCAATAATAAAGGATTTTGCCTCGCCCACACTTTACATCTGGATTATTCACGCAAACAGAATACATCATCACGCCTGCCGGCATGACAAACCACTTGTCCGTACACGCAACAATTTCAATTTTTTCAGAATTTTCCATAACAAATTTCGCGCCTTCAGCGCATGCCGTTCACAATCGTCAAAGGTTGACATGAATTAGGTTCTCCAGGTTAAGGTCGTCCGGGATATCCTCAGCAATACGTTTTGTTATCTCTCGACCATCAGAGGTCGTTATCTTGGCATAAAACTCTAATTTTGACTCTCCCATGTTCATAATTATTATACTTTATAGTAATAACGCAGAATCTATAGAAATATTCAATCAACGGTCACTTTTCAACCGTACAGGTCGAAAAACTTTATCGGTTAATTGGCCGATACGAGTTGTGATTTTTTGATAATATCCCACTAACTTCATCTTGCGAAAATGGACCTGCAAAAACCGCTCGTTCTGACAAGCAACTTGAACAAGACCTTCTACATTATTATCTATAATGAACTCATCATATTCCTTTAATTGTACTCTCGTAAATGTAGTTAAATATGGTTTGTTCTGCCTTGCCCATAATACGATTTTCCTACTATTAATCTCCCTATGCACCCATTCTTTGATATCTGTGATTGAGTTTACATGATAATGTATTCGCCCCATTATTTCCCAGATCAATAACGTGCCATAATGTGTTAAAACATCTGGCAACAAATCTTCCCTAAAATATTTAATACACAAATTAAATCTGTTATCAAAATAATACCCCGCATTACTTACAAAGGGAAAGAATCTAGATGTTGCTCCCCCATAGCGATAGTGATATGTTACAGCATTCGACATCCAACAACATTTTAGAAAAGGTGCAATTGCCAAGTTAAATGACATATCCTCACTACCAACATCTTTAAAAATAGGAAACAGATTTAGTTCATCAAACTTCATGGCCTCTAACACACAGGAACGCCTATATAGTCTATTCCACATAAATACACCTCCCGAATTCGAATTTCCCTGGCTCAACATGAGTAGCATCTCCAACCATTCATCCTTCTCAATAAGTCTGTCTGAGACATCAAAAGGAATAGCCTTCTTTGACACTAACCCCCAATTGTCATAAACAATGTCATGATTTCCTGCTACCATGTCAAGAGTATGCTCTTTGGCTAAATTGACAAGTATACTAATGGCATTCTTTTCCAAATAGTCATCATCATCAACAAATAAAATGAATTCACCTTTTGCACGCAAAAAACCATCCTTTCTCGCTTGAATCCTACCGGCATTAGATTTGTCTATTACTATAATCCGCTGATCCCTCCTTGCGTATTTCTGACAGACAAGAAGACTACCATCTGTTGAGCCATCATTGACGAGGATTATTTCAATGTTTGCAAAATCCTGGTTTATAATTGACAAGAGACATTTCCAAAGAACTTTCTCTGCGTTATACACTGGACAGATAACACTAATGGTTGGATTATTCATTTTGTATTATATATTAAAAAAACATCAAAACAACATATATTTTTACAGACTCTCCAACAAGGTGTGGGTTCCTCTGATATTTTATCCATCGCTTTTTGTCAGTGAAATGGATGATGACTGATTCCCTCCTGGCCACTGCTTAGATTGTACTTTATTGGAAGAGTCACCTTATCGTTCTGGAATATTACATTAAGCACATCTTGATCATATAAATGTATGTCATCAGACCGATTTTTGAAGCTTGTCACCGTTTCCTTCAGGTACCTGACAACAGGGCCACTCTGTCTATAACACTTTGGTAATAGCCTAGTATTTTCATCTTCCAATGATGATGTTTTTTAAGGTATTTCTCACGTTCTTTTACAGCTTGAATGAATGCATCTATATCTCCATTCAAAATACTTATAACTCTTTGCTCACTTCTCAACTTTTCCGGCATTTCAGATTGATGATCTCGTGCCCACAATATCAGTTTCCTCATTCCGAATTCTTGATGTATAAAGTTACGAATATCTGGTTCTGAATTCCTCTTGTAATGAAAGTTACAACAAACATCTTCCAACAACAATCTTGAATAATAGTCAAAGACATCGGGAAGCACAGATTCGCAGCCATGTTGAACACAATAGTCATACTTATCATCAAGACACTTAACGCCATTCATACATGCAAAATCACGTGATGTTATTCCTCCATGCCGATAATGATAAACCACGGAACTTGTGATCCAAATAGATTGGATATATGGTGCCAAAAAAAAATTAAAGGCGGCATCTTCAATTTCATTAGTTGAAGGAAATAATGAATCTGCGTCTTTTTCCATCGCATTAAGTATACATGAACGACGACAAAGCCGTCCCGTAAGGAAACTACGCCATTGATTTTCCAAGTCACCATTGCATCCAGTTATTAACTCCACAATCTGATTTCTTGGTATTTCCTTATTTGAATATGTATAACACACGGGAGGCTTTTTTATGAGACCCCAGTTATCAAATACGATGTCAAAACATCCAATAGCAACATCAACCAGTTTCTCCTTAACAATTGTATGCAACACCTCCAAGGCATTCGAAGCAAGATAGTCGTCACTATCAAGAAAACATACGTATTTCCCACAGGCTTTCAATACGCCATCCTTACGAGCTTGTGAAACGCCTGCATTCTTCTTGTCGATAATCGAAATACGAGAATCTTTATTCGCATACCGCCTACATATCTTCAGACTCTCATCTGTCGACCCATCATTAACAATAATGATCTCAAAGTCTTGGAAACTTTGACATAGAACAGAACGGATACATTTCGCTACGTACTTCTCCTGATTATATACAGGGATCACAACGCTAATTGCAGTTTTTTCCCCATCATTTTTTTTGTTCATAAATATAAATAACAGAATAAATAAAAATAATAGTTAATATAATTCCGAATAATCCAATGTGTACTGCAAGCCACTTTCCCGCTCTGCTATTTTTTTTGCGGGTACACCTCCAACCACATACATTTCCTGAACATCTTTTGTAACAACAGCGCCACAGGCGACTACAGCTCCTCTACCAACTTTTACACCTGGCTGGATGATGCATCTTGAACAAAGCCATACATAGTCACATATATATGTTTCACCTCCCTTGCATGAATGATAATCATCATTGAAATCATGTTGCAGGGTCCAGATGTTCGTCTCTTGTGCAATATCCACATTATTCCCTATTACCAGATGGTTCCTTCCGTCTAACAAGACCCGCTTATTAATCACGACATAATCACCAATGATAATCCCAGAGGGGTTCATTATATCAACATTCCGGCCGATGTAAACATGCTCCCCACATGACACAACAATCTTACGAAAATAGGCTTTCCTTATAAAATGTAAAGGTATAGACATTATAAAGTCACATGTAATCTTGGATAATGCGAATCTATATCGTAAAGTTTTTTCCATGTTTAGCGCATTTGTTAGTATTTATGAGAGAGCAATAAATAATTCCTTATTCTGCATTTTATCGATTTCAACCCTATTTGAAACAATATAGAAAAAAACGAATAGCCATACCTTCTTGTAACATTAAAGTACACTTTCAAATGATGCCATTCACCATTCTTCAGCCCCTTCCTAATAGGGTTGAGCATATCTTCATCAAAAACTGGTATCTGGTGCTCTTTCAAAAACTGGTTCTTTCTTGCCAACACTTCAACATCAATAAGATCCTTCTCGAAAGAATCTGTAAATGAAATACTATCAGGTCTGGATGTTATACAATATATTATTCTTCTGTCCACTCTAACATCCTTTGCATAATATCCCACCAAATATGAGAATGTAACATCATTTATAGCTTTTAGTTCATCAAATTTAACCTGATATTTATCTATCAATTCTTTACGAACCATTTTACAAGTAGGACCTGGAAATAGGAATCTTAACGCAGACTTATTCGTACTATTTATATACGTCTGAAGACGATCTGCCCGAAATGTATGTTGTAAAGTAAGTGAATCAACAGCATCAGCATTAAAATAAACTATATCACATCTCTCATTTTTATAATCGTCTAATAAAGCATTCAGGCTATCATGATAAAAATCATCGGCATCAGCGAATAAGACATACTTACCCTTTGCATATTGCAGGCCCACATTGCGGGCATGACCACCTCCCTTATTCTCATTAGAATACACAAACTGAACATTATGGAATTGCACTTCCATTTTCTTCAGCTCTACCTGTTCTGCTTCACAACTACAATCATCAATTACGATTACCTGAACATCCGCCCTATTTGGAATAGAGGTCAGGCATCGTTTTAACAAAAGTGCATCCAAGGTTACATATTCCGTCCAGAAGCCATAGTGTGTCTTTATGGAAGGTAAGCCATTAATACGAAAACTAACATAATCGTATTCTGTTTTTGAACTCTTTACAAAATTCACAAGTCTATTTATGGATTCAAGATCTATGAATGGGTTATCAGAACAAACACGAATAATCTTTTCTGCCTTATTTTCTTCTGCAGCATCAATGAAACGCTGCAGAACGTCATTCTCAGAGCCTCGATAGCATGGCACTCTATGTCCCATAGCAATAGTCTCAATAATATCACAATTTGAATTCACAGATGTGGCAATTATCACTTGCGTTCCTTCTACTTGCATTAGCTTATCAATGAGCAAATCAAGAATGCATTTCTCTCGATAGAAAGGTATTAAAATCTTATTAGGCAAACGAGTTGAGCCACTTCGTGCCTGAACAATAAAACTAATCATTTTATTTTCAGCAGAAAATAATAACGAATAAATTTATTAAGGAATAAAGATAGTTAACGTTGTATGAAACAAAATGGAGTTCACAAAATTACAAATCTTTGGGGACTTGCCGAAAGGTATGCCCCTTTTCTGTTGGCTTAGTTCAATCTAACATCGGACATCAATAGTTATATATTTTTAATTATCAATTCGTTACTATTAAATCAGCAAACACTTATATTATTAATATTTATTATATAATGAATTCAGTATATCTATAGATTTAGCATTGGTAAAATGCTCTTCATACACTTGGCGAGCTTGTATGGAAGTTTTATATAACAAATCACGTTGAGTATCATAAGCTTCAATATATTGCTTATAGTCTTTGATATTGTCTGAGCAGAATCCTATTAGATTTAAGAACTCCTCAAAACCCTCAAACGCCTCTTTTGTTCCAATAACGGGACAACCATACATGATTGCTTCTACAACTTTCGTCTTCATACCGCCTCCTTCGACGATAGGAGCAATGAGTATGTCTGAACTTCGATAATACCTATCCAATTCCTCATTTGTAACTCTACCGATATAATGGACATTAGGCATTGAGGGCATCTCGTCTTTCATCAAATCCATCTTGTTACCAACAACATAGAAATCAGCATCAATAAAGGACATTACTTCTGTGACAAATCGTTTAACACCTTCAACATTCCCCCAAAAATATGTCCCGACAAATAAAAGTTTAAGTCTATTCTGATTTTGTGCTATTACAATGTCTTTACACCTGTCAGGCAAAGTAAATGGCAATATACAGACTTTTCGCTTGCCAAAATATTTCTGAAATTGTTTTTCATCCCGTTTATTCAGCATTATTATATCGTCAGAATATTTTGAAACCATTCTTTCATGAACATAATATGACAACAAATTCACAGTTGTACCCAAATTTTTTACACGCCTCCATATTTTTAAATAAACCTCGAATTCTTCATTATGGAAAAAAGTTGAAATTCTAACAGTTGGATACATCCTTCTTATTCTCCTTTCCAAAAAGCCGTATGTGGAATGAGAAAAAAAGACAATCGTTTCCTCAGGAATCCTAATATGGTTTACTATTTCATTATAAACATTATCATCATTTTGATTTGTTATGCGTTCAATTTTTTTTACAGCCAAACTAAAAAGACTTCCTTGTACAGATTCAGGCTTCTTGTTGAAAGAGAATTCTATAACTCTCTCAAAACAATGTGATAAAGCCTCTAAAATATGATTGTCACAAATGGACAATCCACCTATATAGCCATCATGTGATTTATGGCAAAAAATAATTGTTGAATAGATTCTGTTCTTTTCCATATTTGCATCTTTTCTATTGTCAACTTTTCAGATTTCTCATATTATCACTCTATCGGAGCAATATCATCAATATACTCTTTCAAAAATACGAGTTGAGATTTCATTCTATATTTCCGCAATACATCAGCAACATAGTTAATGACTCGCAATTTGAAAGGACGTTTGTCAATTCTTACACCTTTCCATTTCGTCCGATTCTGATATTTGCGCCAGGTACTTATAAAAGGGTGCGGGTTTCTCTGATATTTCATCCATGGCTTTTCTTCTGTAAAATGGACTATAACCGGTTCCCTCCTGGCTTCAAGAACTTCTCTCTCATATTTCCTGTCATATCGAGGGGATTTCCACAAAAAGCCACTATTTAGATTGTACTTTATTGGAAGAGTCACCTTATTGTCCTGGAATATCACATTAAGCACATCCTGTTCATGATAGAGTATGTCATCAGCCCGATTTTTAATGAAATCCATAAACTCCGACACAACATTGTGTTTCCGCCAATAATCTAAGTTCACAAGCATAACTCCAGCATTGAAATACCCCTTACAACGAGGATATTTTAAGCGATTATAAAATTCTGCCGTGTCCTCTATAGCATCTGATACGGCCGCAATCGCATGGTTTGTCATATCTGTATCCCATAATGGCGACAGTTTACCTCTGACTATAATATCACCATCCAAATATAAGACTTTCTTAATTGATAGTGGTAATAACTCTGACAGCATCAAACGATAATATGAAGCCTGCGTGATACCCACGCCACCCACACCATAGGTTAGATTTGGAAAACAGGGGAAACAGGTCAAATCAACATCATAGAACGCTAATGACTTTCCGTTAAAGCATGCCAAAGACTCCTCCAAGTCACACTTATCCCTGTCTGTCACGCTATCGTCATGAATAACGTGAAACGCTATATTTACATCTGGATTATTCACGCAAACAGAATACATCATCACCCCTGTCGGCATGACATATCTCATGTCCATACATACAACAATCTCAATTTTAGAATTTTCCATAACAAGATTTTACACAAAAAACTGATTATATACATTTATATAGGCATTTACCATCTTCTGGATATCAAATTCCTTCGCACGTTCATAGCATCTGTCAGCCACCTCTTGGTAATAATGAGAATCATTATGTAACCTCTGGATAATTCGGGCCAAAGCCTCTGCATCCTCATGCGGGAAAAGAATGCCATAACCTTGGGTCACTTCGCGTAATCCATTCACATTACTCGCCACAAACGGCTTACCTGCCGACATCCCCTCAATGTTTGACAGCGACATTCCCTCCCAATGTGAAGACATGACCACCACATCCGCCGTCTTCAATATCCGAGGCACATCGGTCCGCAAGCCCAACATCCTAACATTATTTTTCAATTTTCCATTTTCAATTTTCAATTCAAGTTCGCTTCTGCGAACACCGTCGCCAACTAACCACAGTTCATACTCCTCCTTCGGCAGCAACTCCATCGCCCTAATCAACGTATCTTGATCCTTTGCCTCCCGGAACCCAGCCACCATCACAATGACAAACATCCCCGACCTCATCTCCGTAATCGGCTCCGCCACATGTATCGCCTCCACATCCACCCCATTGTTGATGGTACATATTTTACTAACGAGAACGTCAACGTCAACGCTAACTTTTTGTTTTTCGACAATGTCCCCCATCAAATCCCCCTTCCCTTTTGGGGAGGGTTGGGGAGAGGCTATGTATGTTTTTAGCTTACTTTCCGCCACCTCCGAAATACAGATAATCTTATCATACCTTTTATACATCCATTTATCCACCATCCGAAGTATTCCACCCCGTTCCCGTTTCCTGTTATTTGTACTATGCTCCGTCGTCACCAGCTTCTTCTGGCACACGATATTTGCAATAGCAGCAAACAGCTGCGGGGAAGAATTATGCGTATGCACAATGTCATACTGTCGCATAATCGGAGCCAAACGCACAATATGCAGCGGACTATACACGGATTTCCCTAAACGATATATCTTGCATTCAGGGCACTCCCGTTCCAGCCTATCCATCAGTGCCGTCTTCTGTCCATCGAACACCGCCACGCCCACCTCATGTCCCATCGCCCGGAACCGAGGCATCAGGTTCACCACCAATGTCTCCGCTCCCCCCATTTGCAACGAGGTTATCACATGCAATATCTTCATTTTAGTGTAACAATCCGATTGAATTCAATATCTTCCGAATCCACATATTATGGAAACCGAGTGCATCGGTCACAATTAGTCCTTTGTACATATTGAAAGTATGCATACCAACATTCAATGTAGGATGAGCAGAATATAACCTGTGTACTTCTTCAAAGGCAAACCTTCCATTTTCATGAGTCACCTTTTGCAGTGAAACAGCATGACCGTATTGTACATTACATTCCTGAGCAGGACGATACAACGCATCCTCATACTCAAAGAAGTCGCCCGCCATACGCGCAATATTATCTTCAAAAATGTATTCCCCATTAGCAGTAAAACGGCCAGATTCATCTTTCACATATACCGTCAGTACATTCCCATTGGGATTTGGCTGCTTTGTACAGAACATATAATCATTTCCATCAACATGAGCCATCACAGCGTCAGCCACAGCTTCCTGCAACAATGTTCCTATTTTCTCACACTCATTGGTCTCTGGATTATACTGATACACATTCAGTTCTCTGCTTTCCCCGTTTTCTGGATAGATATATATCTTTCCTTCCTTCCGGATAATCGCAGGAAAAGACAAATGTGTAGGTAGTTCAAGAACAACATCAGATTGTTTTAATTCGCAAGTCCTCTTGTCAATAATAAGTCGAGATATGCGTCCCCGTCTAATCGGTTTGTAGAACTCTTCAACTAAAACATGAATCTCCTCGCCAACAACATCCAATACAAATGGATCTGCAAACCAACTTTTATTACAATCGTGCTTTAACCATTTCACTTGTAGTTGTTCACCTTGAAAGATACATTCTACGCTGTTTTGAATAAATCCAATATTCCAAGTCTCTGGAGTAAATTCTCTTATAAATTCTTTTACACTCATCTTGTCACTCTCAAATCATGTAAATGCATCAGCCAACCAATGGGTTTTGCCCAAATAAAAGCTCTATACAAATGGGGAATTAGACGATTCTGCTTCTTATGACTCGGTATACAATACCAGAAACGCCAGTAATTTATAGCATTCCTAACTTTTTGTTTGATTGGCAAATCAAAATCATTATATTCAGCATAATGAATAAGAGAAGCAATAGGACTATCCATTCTGAGTTTTGTCAACTTTGCAGACAACCCTGTAGGCTGATATTCCACAATGTAAATAATTTGATTGAAATAACGGAACTTGTACTCCTTCCCTATACGATGCCACACCAAATCCTCGGGGCAGAACTTTTCACCATTTATCTCAGGAAACGGTATCTCTCGAAGGACATCAGTTCTAAATACTTCCTTCATATCACCTATAATACGATGCTTATGCCTGAATTCTATCTCAGTACATTCCAGAACATCAAAAGATGCAGAACCAGCCACCATCTTTCCATCAGAAAAGGCATCAAAGCCAACAACACCAGCAAAAGAATGGTCATTTTGAATCTCTTTATATTGCTCTGCAACGATTTCCAAGGCTTTATCAGGCAACATATCATCACTATCCGCAATAAAGAACAACCCCCCCTTCGCCTCCTTCACTCCCCTATTTATCGCCCGATGCTTCCCCCCATTCTCCTGACGGAAATATCGAATCGGGAAAAAAGTCCCCTCTCGTTGAGGACAAGAGGAAAGAATACGGCTTTGGTTATCGTTATCGTTAAAGAGACTTTCAGTCTCGTCACTACTTCCGTCATCCACGATTACCCACTCAAAATCCCCAAACGTCTGCCTGCACAGGCTCTCATAGAGTCGTGGAAGTAGGTGCGCCCGATTATAAGTTGGCGTAAATACCGTTATCAACATGTTTTCGTATTCGATTTAGTTATCGTTAACGTTCATGTTATCGTTACTTTCACCAAACAGCCAAAACGCAGGACGGTAGAACTTATCCTCGTCATATCCATAATCATATTCATACAGTTCACGCATAGGGTCTCCAGCACGATACCCATCGGTTAGGAATGTTTTATAAGGGTAACAAAGCTGATAGGCCTGCCAACTATTGTAAATTCTCAGATACAAGCCTAAGCAAATCAAAATCATCAATACCCCGTGCTGCAATAATCGTCCCCGTTTCACGCAGACATTCGAGAAGGTACAAAACACACCAATCATAAACATCCAACTTAATCGTCCACCATTATTAGATTTGATAAAAACCAGAAGGATTGCGCAAAAAGCCAATGCCATGTTCAACATCACAATGTCTTTCTTTTGTCTTGAAATATTGCGATAGTTCATCAATATAATATACAAGAAGAATATAACCTCAACTAAATAAGCCCATCGGAAACCTGCATCCATGGAATAGCCCGCTACATTGGCCCTCTCAGCCTCAACCTCCCCGTATAAATCGAATAATCCTTGTGGAATAGGAGTCAAGCCAATCAGCAAAGCCCCAAACATCACAAGAACCACCCACTCACGTGGAAACTTTTTAATAGGCAAATAGTACATTGGCAAGAAAAGCAGGACTGAATTATGAAATGAGTAACCGATGAACCACACCAACAAGTATTTTTTCAAATCGCGGTTAATAATATATTTCGCAGACAACCAGACAACCGTGCATCCGATTACCTGACGCAAGTAAGTGAAAGTAAAGAACACCCACAATCCCATAAATATTATAACCGAAAACGGTGCATTATCCACATATTCACGAAATGACATTATTAACAATATGTAGATAATCATAGTAAGAATGAGGATGAATATATAGCGGTTGCCAGTGATATATGACAGCAATGCACATAGTGTGCCATAACCAAATTCCCCACCATAGAAATCAAATGAGTATGATTTCCAAGGATTTCCTCCCGCATGAGTTACATCCGCCATACTATCAAACAAGTCAGCATAGATATATCGGTCATAGCCACCCAACATATCACCCAGTCCAATAAATATGCCCAATGCCATTAAGAAGACCGACATAGCCCATATTTGAGTTTTTCTCTTGGACTTCAGTGTACCATAAAATATCAGTACACTAGTGAAAAACCATATTAAATATAGAATCATATTCTTACGATATAGTCAACCTTAACGATAACTATAGGTTTTTTTATTCCGAACAACTCACTTGCTATTTTAGCCCGGTTATGGTGTTCAAGCACCTGCCGTCGACCTTCTTCCGCCATTGCCTCATATTTCTGAATATTATTCGGAATGTCTAACAGCACCTCAACAACCTCTTGCGGATGACGATACTCAACACACGATTCTCCATGCTTCACGGCTATGTTCTCCAACGCATAGGGAGTACCGATAACAAGTAATCCATTAGCCAATGCATCAAGCACCTTCCCTTTCGTACCCGTACCAATAGTTATCGGCGTAATCTGAATGTCATGCTTACAAATCTCCTCAATATAGTCTGGCGCAAATTTGATATGCTCCACCTCATACCCCACGTTCCTCAACGCCTCCACATGTCTCTCCCATCCTTTCCCAAGGAAAGTTATAGAATAATGCTCCCTCAAATAGTTCTCGTTATCGTTAGCGTTAACGGTGATTTGCTCCACAAGCAAATCCGCTTCTTGCTTCATATAGATATTGTACTGCCCCGCAATCAATACCTTTATCTTCGGATAACGAAAGCAAACGTTAGCGTTATCGTTAACGTTATAATGCGGGTGTCTCAAAAACCTCGCCCTCACCTTAGGATTCAACTGCTGTAAATGCCTTACATCCTCTTCTCCTACTGCATAATAGGTGAAGTTCTCATCCGTACAGGACTCACGTTCCATCCGTGCATATTTTCTATACATCAATGCGCATCTCCAGTACTCCAATGGACTATTCATGATAAAACGTTGCCCTAACATCCGATAGTAATATAACGACTCCACGTCTGGGCCAATTTGTATCCGACGATAATTCGGAAACTGTCTCACCACGCGAGACAGCTCCTCACCATACACCCAAATCAAATCGGGACTATTTGTCTCTATTATTTCCACCCAATCGTTTGAAAGTTTCATGTAATTGAGAAATGGATATCTCAATAAAACACGCAGAAACAACAAATGAAAATTCATCATCCACGTCAACCATTTAGGTTGTGGCAGCAAAAACATCTTAAGGCGGAGTTCCTTTTCCACACTCACAATTTCCTCATTGGAAAGTCCATTAGCATTATAACTATATATTAACACCTCAACATCCTTTTTCCGCTCCATCAACAAATGGTACGGTAATGCGGAAGCACCTCGTATATTATCTTTCGAGGGTGTTAAAATTGTTATTAACCCAATTGTCATCATTTTATACATTTAGCACAGAATCAAGATATTTTGCAGATTCTGCTCTTAAACTATTCAATCTACTATTAACTATTGAAAAGTCAATCAACTCTTTCGGTATTTTTCCTCCAGAAATGACATAACGTTCATCCAAGCCTAATTTTGCCAAAAGACTTTTTACTCTGCTACTAAATCTATCTGGAGCAACCGTAATAAATTGTATATTATAGTTTATTGAAAATGCAGTACCATGAAACGAACTAACTATCGCAAAATCAGCATTCTTAAATAGATTAAGAAATAATTCTGGAGAAGTATTGGGTACGAAACGGTCTACTTGACTTCCACCATGTCTATTAGAACCAGAAACCTCAAAAATCTTCAAATGCTTTTCAGCAGCTATAGCAGAAGAAATATCACATATCAATTCACGACACTTTTCCTCTACTGAATAAATAAGTAAATATGGTGATTCTTTCACGAATGGAACATTCTTAGCGATATTGTCCCAGTCTTTGTCGGTAAGCAATAATGTCGGATCCAGCACATGTTTCACATTAACTATTCCAATATCATTTAGGATATCTACAGCCTGACTTTCCCTGACTGAGATTGAAGTATATTCAGATAGATAATTCCTTACAATTTCTGCATATTCTATTGGAATTTTGTCCATACCGATACTTGCAGCATATGAAACTTTATTTCCCTTTACAAAGGAAAGGAAATACGCTTCATCAAAACGATTATTGTTATGAGCCATATTCCATACCTGGTCACTTCCTGTTACATATAAATCATAATCAAAGTCCTCACGCTTCAACTCATCTACGGAATAAAAAGGTCTTGTGATTTTCATACTTTGTTTACGCAAGAACCTTATTGTTAAAAAATCCCTATTTCTGTTTATCCACACATAATAGAGAGCAAATAAATGCCTTATAGCCCAATTTTTGTTCTTCCACAAGTTCAACGCATATTCTTTACCAAACAGATAGCTGCGGATATATTGCAGGACGACGACTTCATGGCCCCTTTCTTCAATCAGCCGAACTGTAGAATAAATCTGCAGTGCCGTACCAATATTATTATTGTCAACAATGGTAACTAACAATACTTTCATCCTTTGGCCGCTATGCAAATATAATGATAAACATGTGATAAAGAGACCATAAAAAAGCGTCTCAACACTGCTTTTCCTATATATTCACTTGATATGTCGAGACATTCTTTGATTGGAACATTAATAGCAGCCCCATGAATTCTACGAATAAATGAAAAATCTATTATCAAGTCATGCTTAGTATGTGAGTCTCTACAGAAATTCTTTGCCCACATTAGAAACATATTCGATGCTTGTAACTTACGGATAATGGTTTTCTTATCTTCTTTTCGCCCGGTAATATTTTCATTGCTTTTCCTCCAAAACACATGAGATGACGGTATCGTACATATTCCGTTTATCCCGAATTTCATCCATGTGGCGGTATCACTCCCCCAAGCGAGATCAAAGTTCTGAAAGCCACCAGATTTTTCATATACATCTCTTGAGAAAATATATTCCACAGCAAATACATCTATTCTACCTCTTAACCTATTAACAAGCAGAAAATCTGACGACACTAAAGGCGGAAAAATGCAAGAACGCAAGTGATTCGCGTTTTCATCAACTATCGTTGTATTAAACCTAAACAGATTGGGCTGAGCGTTTACCAACTTACACTTATAAAAATCCTCCACACACGTAGGGTCCATATAATCGTCATCAGAAAAGAGCCAAATCCAATTCTCATCCTGAGTCAATGCGATACAACGTTCCCATTGCGCCACAAGGTCTTTACCTCCAAGATTATCATCAAAACGTTGGTATACGAAATCGAATTGGCCTTCAAAACATCTCACAACAGAACCTATATCTTCTGGACTATTATCATCACCTATATATACACGAAAATTCTTGTTCGTCTGTAAAGATAGAGATTTCAATGTCTCATGCAAATAGCCTTTCTTATACGCAGGTATTACAATTGCCAACTTATCCATTCAGATAATATAGTCAATTCTTTATCAGTTTTATTATATCAAGTCGCTTTGCATACTCTTGTGCGCCGGCCTTTGTCAAATGAATGCCATCATGGCTGTACAATTTCTTACTTGGAGTAAAATAAGGATATGTACCATCTGGAAGCATAATAGGTTCCATCATATCAATGTAACATTCACCAAATAACATTTTCTCTTTCTCATTCAATTCTTGTTTCTTTCTCCCCAAAGTGAATGACTGGTGAAAATAATCTGCCGAGTAACGCCTGTTATTATAAACGATACCATTACGCATAGTAAATGATTTAGTTCCTACACGATAGAATTTCTTCTCCATCATCTGCTTCATGTATGGGTAATACACATCAAAATTGGCATTATTTGCAACAAATATCCAATCGGCCTTATCGATTCTGCTTGACAACTCATCGTCCGTTCCTTGATGATATGATATATTCATAAAAGAGTCAAGTCCTGCTTCCCTTAATACATTAATCCAGTCTCTTGCAAAGCTGTCACCAACGACAAGGATGTTTTGCATTCCATTATCAGGAAATCTTTTATCGTAGACTTTATTTCGCTCATTATAGTCTTGTGATTCGACATTATTAGCATTCTCTAAAAGCAAATCTAATTCAGGTATATCACGCACCAAGCCATTTTGTCTATACAAATGAATTCCTACCAATGATATAACAATTGCCAATAATGTACAGAACAGCATTTCTCCATTTTGTCTTCTCATAGTCGCAAGCATACGTACCATTTTATCCTCTATCAAATAGTAGGATGTGCAACTTATGATAACAAACAACACCAACAACATAATATAATCTGCCATTTGGAATTGGTCATTTATCACATAACGATAAAAAGCCAAAATAACTTGATGCCATAGATAAAAACTATAAGAAGCCTTTCCGACGAAAGAAACAATTTTTACGAGTTGGTTATTACCACCAAATAATATCGACAAAACACCATTATGAGAGTAGATAATAAATACGCAAGTAAGAAATACCGTAGACAACAACTTTAACTGAGAGCCATCTATGTTGAAGTTGGTATATATCAATATAGTGATCAAGCCTAACGCAATCAATGAAACACCATTTTTCTCAAACCGCCATAGATTATTCTCTCTAACAACTAATAAACCGCCTAAAGCGAATTCAAACAGACGCGCTGGCAAAAGATAGAATTTTTGAGCAATAGACAATTGCGGCATCAAATACAATCCTAACGAAATAACGAATGTGCCACCAATAAGATAGACACATCCTTTGCCTTCTCTGATTTTTCTCCCACCCAAAAGAATCAGAGGATATATTATATAAAATTGCAATAGCAAAGCCACATACCATGTATGCATTAAGGGTTTATAATCATTTGAGGTATCCCAATAATCAGAACTTGTAATATACTGAACGTAATTATTCAAAAACGCAGATGATGCAGCTGCTGTTTCCGCAGTATTCTTTAACGGCATTGGCAACATCCATAGAAATCCCAAGAAGAGTGATACTATAGAAATTACAAGGAGCAATGGCCATAAACGAATGATACGGGACTTAAGAAAAGGGGCGTAACCAAAACTCTCTGTTTGAAATAATTTCAAAATACTCTTAGTCGTAAGATAACCTGCAATTACCAAAAAGACATCAACCCCAAGATACCCATAGGTGCAAATACCGCTATGATAAAGAATAACTGCAATAATGGCTATACCTTTCAACAGGTCTATCTGTTGTGAACGTGGCTTTGCAACATTATTATGAAATGGCATCATTTACTATTTGGTTGTTCATTATACATTATTTCTTTCAACTCTGATGAAATTAGTCTGCTCCACTTCTCAGAACCTGTTCTATTCAAATGAGCCATATCTTTATATAATTTAGGGTTATCAACAAAATCCGGGTCGCAAAAATGATCCAAGACGGGAACTTGACACTTTGCGCAAAGTTCTTTTAATTTAGTCAGTCCCCCATGGTCATCATGAAAAGAGAACATGGGAGAAACTGCAATAATTAACTGAGTCCGAGCACTAACTTCATGGACGAACTTTTCCATATAATACCATTTAACGGAATCTAAAGCATATTCAAAAGGACTATATTGGACTGTTTGTGGATTTAGCACAGAATTACCTGATCTAATATACCCATTCCGATACCAAGCAGTTGTTTTGTAACACGACAGATAGTCGACCAAAGAATGATATTGATAAGTATTAGCCATCATCTTATACTTTTCAGTTGGGTCTATTTTCCAAAAGATGGAGTCGACACCTTCGACTTTACCATAATAAGGGCGCAAAGGATTGATAAAAATCGTGTTGTCATCACGTACCATCATATCTACAATCGGAAGGACTTCATACACAATAACTTTAGGAACATATCTCTTTGAGATAATCTTCCAACGGCCATAATGAAAAATCACGCCCATGCCATGATAACCGCAATTAAACACACTCATCCCCAATGTATCTTCAAGAATACTGGGATCATACTGATTCTGTGCTTTTGATGACCCAAAAATGAGAACATTAGCCTTTGTACTGTCACAGATATATTGATCTAATTTCAGTCCTCCTCCGTTTGGATGGTTTACAAGGTAATGGCAGACGTGTCCGTATCCCCAATCAAAAACCAGGAGGATAAAAACAAATATCAATAACTTTAAGAGAATCCTTTTCATTTGTTAAAAACCAGAATAGATAAACTGACCGCCATACACTCCAAAAACCATGATGGAGAATATCAGGAAAAGATAAGTACCCCATCTTACTAACAGATATTTACTATGTAGCAAACGTAAAGATTCTACATTATATTCATCCATCAAATCTTTGAAAATTACAATGGCAGAGAGAACGAGACATGCCGACCATGAGGATATGGAATCAGTAAAGTCTGTGAAGATTTTCGTTATGACGTAAAATGCATCCTCAAATGTAGGCATTCTAAAGAATATCCAGGCAAAGTTAGCCACCATAAACGTACAACAAATACGCCCCCATTTCGTCACTCCAGATGAGTTCTTTTTGTTAAGCCCCAGATGTTTCTCTACAATTTGGAACAATCCGTGCATTCCGCCCCAGGCAACAAAAGTCCAATTTGCTCCATGCCAAAGTCCACTTACAAGGAAAGTAATTATGATATTCCAATAATTCTTTGCTTTTGAGCATCTACTACCACCCAATGGAATATAGATATAGTCTTTCAACCATGTAGACAATGAAATATGCCATCTACGCCAGAATTCTGTTATTGTCTGCGAAAAATAGGGCCTTCTGAAATTATTAACCAACTCAAACCCAAGCAGCTCTCCGACTCCAACCGCCATAAATGAATAGCCTGCAAAATCACAATAAATCTGCATCGAATAAAAAATGCTTGCCATGAACAATGTCAAGCCCGAATTGGTCATTAAATGAATATAAGCATCATTGACATTAAGGGCTAAGTGGTCGGCAACTACAACCTTTAGGAACATCCCCCAAAGTATCCATTTCAAGCCTTGAACGAACTGTGCTTCATTGAAACACCTCTCAGCCTTTATCTGAGGCAACAAATCTGCTGCCTTACTGATAGGACCTGATGCAATCTGTGGAAAGAAACTCACAAACAGCATATAGTCCCACCAGTTATGTTCAGCCTTGATTCTCTGTAGATAAACATCAGCCAGATAGCCCACTGCCTGCAAAGTAAAAAAGGATATTCCTAATGGCATTATCCAGTTAAGACCAGGAAGTCCAAGGGACAACCCTATTTCTGCAAAAGCACTTTCTATAGAGCTATTCAAAAAGTTGTAATATTTGAAAATTAACAAAGGTAGAGCAGCCAGACAAATACCCCCAAATATCAGATACTTTTTTTTCCCGTATGCATTATCTTTTTCAATCTTAAGTGCTACCAAATAAGTGACAGCAGTAACACTTAACAAGACAAAAGCATATACAGGTTTCCATTTCAGATACAAACCGTATGAAACTGCTATCAAGAAATAATTGCTCAGTCTTTGATAACGCATACTCTGGATTCTTCTGTATGTTACTAAACAGTACACACAGAAGATCAAAGGGAACATCCAAAGGAACTCAAAGGAATTGAATATCATAATCGTTATTTCAGTTTCAAGGTTCTATCATAATAGTCTGGAATAACATGGCATACGCCAAATTTCTCACCCAACGGACGTAAAGCATCAATCAACCTCGTTATAAAAGCTTTTCGTTCTGGCCACAAGGGTTCATTCCGCCAAATGGTCATGTTTCTATATTTGAAGAATTCGTCTTCAAAAGGATGCCTATACTTTCCAAACATCCAAGGACGAGCTCCAGAGAGGTGAAGAACAATTGGGTCACCCACTGCTTCACCAATTTCTTTGCTGTATTTACAATAATCAAACGATTGGAAGGCTCTCTTATATAGAAATGCAGATTGGAAATTGTATTTTAGTGGTAAAAGAACCTTTGCATCCTTGAGCACCACGTTCAAAACGTCTTGATCAGGATGTTTCAACTTGTCCCCATGCTCTTGAATATACCAAGAAAAAACGTGAGAGATGTTATGTTCACGCCAATATGCAAGATTCATAAGCAGAACACCCGAATTAAAATATCCCTTATCAGAGGTGTATTCTAATCGTCTGTAAAATTCAAGTATTCCTTCCATGCCATCAGGTACACACCCAACAGCTTTCTCCGTCAGATCTGTATTCCATAGTTTTTCCAAAGAATGTCTAACGATGATATCACAATCAAGATATAATGCCTTTAAGACAGCTTCTGGCAACAAGTCTGCAGATAATAGACGATAAAAGACATGCCGTGTCCACCAAGAGTTTTCATGTTTTACAAATGATTCAACCTGATTGTCCTTGACACATATAAAATCAATACTCTTTTGTGGATATTTTGAAATCAGATCTTGCAATTGAGCCTTATGTTCCTCTTTGAAATTATCATCTGTGATAATGTAGAAAGTAATACCTGTATTCCTGTTGTTTTCGCAAACAGAGCAGATAGTTACTCCACAGGGCATTGTATAGTTGTCTGATGCACTTAATACAATATTCATCATAAGCTTTGGAGATAATTGAAGGAATCCTGACGATACATATATAAATATTCATTTATTGTCTCGTATTCAAGAGCCTCTGGGTGAACATTCTGATTCAAACTAACTAACATCTTATCAGCCCCAACAGACCTCAGCACATTGACATATCGTGAATCTTGTTCATCCCCATACATCACGGCATACAATGGGCGATTGAAAATCAATGAAAAAGCTACTCCATGAAAAGAAGAGGTTACAACAGCCTTGGCATACCTGAATTTGTTTACGAAATCCACAGGTGAATCTTCATTAAAATCAATTTGTTTCACACCACACCCATATTGCTTTGCCAAAGATGTTGCTTTGTCATGTAACACAGTCGGATATGCTTTACAACTTCTGGCACCGAAATACAGCACATACTCTTGACCCATATATTTAGCATTATCAAAAGAATCCCATATCTCTTTCTTTGCTAACAATGTAGGGTCAAGTACAGTAACAACATCGTTATACAAATGATACTGCTGATTGAGATAATCGCATGTCTCATTCTCACGAACAGATATATTTGCGAAATTATTCAACAAACGTTGAACTTCCGCATGCCGTTGTTTCTGCAAATCATTTACAGAAGTGCTGGCAGCGTATGATACTACTTTACTTTTTAGGGGACGAGCAAAATCTCCCCAAAAAACAGGATCAAGGCCATCGCATATTGCACTATTCCAGACCTGATCACTTCCTATCACATACATATCAAATGCAGGAGTTGTATCTTGATTGCACGGGGTTGTCAGATTCAAATAGTCTTTTAAGAATGCATCAAAACGAGCTCTTCTGGCCAATGTATTCGTCTTTTCTTGATCAAAATACCACCAGGAGCGAAAGTGCAATCCCTTTAGCAGTCTCAACTTTTCATCAGCCATATAAGGTCGTCGGTCTGTCCGTTCCACTCTGGGCTGACGATAGTCAATTACCCACACTTCATGCCCTAATTCTCGAAGCGTCTGCTGTAGGGCGTAAGCCTGAAGTACAGCTCCATAGTTGATTGCCCTATGGAAAGTAAGAATGCCTATTTTCATTTCCGGATCTTACTGATAAGGCTCTGAATAGCATGCGCATTATCTTCGCCTATCAGTTTTTTGATTTTATCTTTTCGCTGATTCTCCTTGGATTTCTCGATACTATTCATCAATATCAATGCTTCATTCTCAGCCGTTGAGTCAGTGAAAACCTCAAACAGGATTGGACGGTCGGTCAACTCAGGCTGAAGGAAGGTCGGACTTTCTTGTTCAAACTCCTGTTTGTTTGATGCTGTCAGATAAATAAACCCAAGATCCTCTGCATAGTGTCTCACTAAATTTGGGGATTTATTGCCATAATGTCTTGCAGCCGCAATGTATTCGTCTGCCTCATCGCCAAGTTTTGATGCCGGGTGTGAGTACAATCTAAATTCTGATCCTTTAGCATTATTGATAAGCATGATTCTTATATTTTTACCAACATGTCGGTTTCCCAACACATTCATATCATAGAAAAATGCCAAATCACCAAAGAAACCGAAATGGACAGTTTCGGGTTTCGCCAACGACGAGCCGATTAATGCAGACATTCCACCATCGATACCAAAGCCTCCAACGTTTGAATACGAGGAGATGGTATCGTCAACCTCGAAGAAATTCCAAGCCCTTAAAGAATTCAGAATTCCAAAATGGAGAATGCTATTCTTTGGTAGCTGCTGGGCCATTTTACTTGCCATCCAAATGTTGCAGAAAGGAAGTTCCGGTGTTTTTTTGAATATTTTGGTATATTCATCCCGGCATTGCTGTATAAAGTTATTTGTATTCTGTGGTGTCTGTTCTTTCTCAACAGTACGATAGTGTGCAAAGAAATCGAGTTCACTCATTTCAAAGACTTTAGTGAGCTTCTTAAAAGTATCTTTGACTTCACCATCCTCACAGACACGCCATACCTCCTTCGCACGTCCCAATTTGCCGCCCAGATAATAATCGCCAGAAACATCTCCTATATGAATCAAAAGGGATATGTCAAAAATAAAAGACTGATACCAGTCTTGTGATGCTATCAAAGAGCCACGGACTTGGTATCTTCCATGGTAATTACTGGTCTGGTCACAGAAAGCCACCGCATCATACTTTTCACAAAATGAATCAACAGCCTCCGTTAACTTTGTACTCCACCGAACATGGGAGCCAACAAAGACAGCAACCCGTCCTTGAGGAATAGCAGGAAGCTGATCCTGAATACCTATTCTATTAATTACTCTTACAGGTGGAAGTTCCTTAACATGGAAATCACCATCAGTCTTCTCTATATTGATATGAACAGGTCCCTTTCCATGGTGATTCAACTCCAGCAAGGCTTTGTTAACCTGTATCATGCAGTCCCATTCATCTTCGAGGGTACGAACGGTTCTTGCCACCACACTGATTTTCGCGATATCCTTCTGTATCTGGGAACGGTCTATCGTTTGAGCAATATGATGTCCTATTACAGCCAATGGAGCTGTGGAAGTCAAAGCAATCACGGGCAAATGACGATAGAAAGCCTCAGTCAGTCCAGAAATATAATTCCGTGAAGCCGTAGCACCCGTACAACTCAACGCCACCGGCTCGCCCGACTCAGCTGCCATACCACAGGCCATATAAGCCGCAGAGCGTTCATCAGCTGCTGAATACATCTCAAAGAAATGGTCATGTTGCATACTAACGACAATCGCCATATTCTGTGTACCCGGCGATGCTATCACCTTTCTGATACCCCTTGCTTTCAAAAGGTACAGAACTATTTGTGCATTTCTGACTTCCGTATAATATTGGTTATTCATGCTACCCGTTTATACTCAAATTCCCTGAACCGCCTGTCATTAGAACTGTATCACCAATAATACTGTTACCTAAGTCACTTACCATAAAGACAGCAAGGTTCGCTATCTCCTCTGGTGCTTGTGCTCGGCGCATCGGATTGTTATATGTCAGACTTCCTTCAATCAGATTACCATCCTGCATAGGCGTGGCTGTAATACCGGGAGCGATGCCATTGACGGTAATGCCGTTTGGTGCCAGACGCATGGCAAACCCTTCAGTCATAGCATTGAGTGCATGTTTTGACAGCTGATAAGGTCCCCATCCTGGACGCTTGCACGACGAAGAGCTAATATTTAGAATATGACCCTTAATGCCCTTTGCCAACATGTGATTCGCAATAGTCTGACTCATGAAATAAGCCGCTTTCAGGTTAGTGTTCATCACCAGATCATAACCTTGCGAAGTCTTGGCCAGCATCGGTTCCTTGTCCAACACCCCGGCACTGTTAACAAGAATATCTATCCTTTTGTCTTCTATATACCTTAAAACATCCTCTACCATCTTCTCGGTATCAGTAACATCCGAAGTGATGTAGTCACAATTCAATTCTTCAGCCACTGATTTGGTCTTTTCCGGATTACGGGCAAGGATAATTACCTTAGCGCCAGACTCCATGAACTTTTTGGCAATTGCATAACCGATGCCACTGTTCCCTCCTGTTATCAACGCAGTCTTTCCTTTTAGAAGATTGTTGTCAACATCCTTGATGATAACAGGTTCGCGACGGATAATCCTTTGGAACAGAGCGGACTTTATACCATTGACCATGCCATTTTTAGCTTTCGTTATGAGATTCATCATTGCTACATGGATAATTCTTATCGAAGCAGGTTTGTCAATAAACGCGAGTTACGTGCAAGACACAGCCCTATTCGATAATGTTTCAATGCAAATAATACAATATACATATTAATTTTAGCACGGGTATTCATATCTCGCATCAGTATACTCTTGTCGATATTCCTCAGATCACCAAAAAAAAATAGAAAATCAGCCTTACCAAGCAGGTCATCTACTAAGATGTCAAAGGAAAGCCAATTCCATCTAAAGCCCAAATATACCAGCCAATACTTGTAATAATGATTATGAAGCAATGTATAAAAGGCTTCTAAACGTTCCCTATACTCTTTGATAGTCTTAAGTAGGCTATTCGGATTTATATAAGTCACGTAATGATAAAATGCTTTCGGAATGTGTACTAGTTTGATGTCATGCACCAATAGTTGACACATAATATGAGTATCCTCAGTTTTATTTATATTCGGAAAACGAACGTTGTATTTCTCAAAGAGTGAACGTTTAATGAGTTTTGTCCATGTAGCCCCTGTAATAGACTGGTTTAAAATAGCCTCTAACAATGTAAAATGATTTAAATCATTAGGTTCTTCATTCATGTAAATTATGCGGTCTTGATTCTCCCAATAATAATCGACAAAAACCATATCAGCATCATTCTTCTTAGCCTCCTGATACATTGTTTCCAACATATCTGGCTCAATCCAGTCATCGGGATCTACATAGATGACATATTCACCTTGGGCATTATCCAGTCCACACTGTCTGGCAGAGGCCACTCCGCCATTCTCCTTATGAATTACTCGTATCCTTTTGTCATGATTGGCATAATCTTCACAAATAGCCCCTGAGGAATCCTTACTTCCATCATCAACCAAAATAAGCTCGAATTCACTCATTGTCTGAGATAGTACACTATTCAGACATTTTCGCAGGTATTGTTCTGCCTGATATATTGCAATTATAACAGATATTATAACTTTTCCTGCCATATATAAGCCAATTATTCAAAAAGCAAGCTATAAATAAATATTTTGAATTTAAGCCACTTATCCTTAGAAAGAATAATTTGAACAAAATCAAACAATTTTCGATGCTCTATTCTTTTTAAACATAAAGTATATTCATCTGTATATGTGTCAAAGTCTTTACAGACCAGATGAGGCAAATACTGTTCCAACACTTTTTTACGTTCTTCAGCAACTGCACCCAAGTCAACAGATGATATACCTGAATTATCATATTTAACTATAAATCTATCAATTTTCACATAACTACTATTCAATATTACAATATTGTAAAATATATGTTTCCAGTCGCTTACATATTTCAAATTTACATCATAAAGTGCTTTTTCAAACAAGCTATGTTTTATGAAAACAGATTGATGACATGGAGATGTTTTATATAAAAAAGCAGCTGTCAAATGCTGAGGGGGGCATCTTCTTCTGACTTCCCTACCGTTTTTATTTACATAGGAAGAATTACCTACTATGAAATCTTCACAAATAGTTTTATGACAGAAAACATCATACAACACATTTGAATCGTAATAACAATCTCCCGAATTCATGAAATTTAAATACTCACCTTTGGCATTGGCTATACCCTTGTTCATGGCACTATACACGCCGTTATCTGGTTCACTACACCAGTATGCAAAATGATCCTGATATTTTTCGATGAGTTCTCGGCTTCCATCGGTACTACCACCGTCAATGACAATCCACTCGAAGTCACGCCAGGTCTGGCAAATGACGGAGTCGATAGTCCTTTGCAGGCCATCGCGATTGTTGTAATTGATTGTTATAATTGATAATTTCATAATCTTAACGATAACGTTAATCTTAACGTCTACGTCAACGAGAACGTAAAAAAACAGTTATCGTTCCCGTTTTTGGATCAGTGGAACCGTTGATTTAAGATTCTCGTATACAGCTCAATATATTGCTTTGCAATCTTGTCGTATTGGTAATTGTCGAGGATGTGCTGACGAATTGCCACTGAATCATAAGCCTGCGACATTGCCTTTTTTATTCCAATGCTAATAGACTCTGAATCATAGCCGTTGCAGACGACGCCATTGAAGGGACGAATCAAATCTGTTGCCCCACTACATGGTGTGGAAATAACAGGAGTGCCGCAAGCCATCGCCTCAAGTGGAGTCTGAGCGAAAGTCTCCTCATAGGAACTCTGAAGGAAAAAATCAGAAGCAGAATAGCATTTTGCAATCTTACTCTGATTTCCTAACATACCCATCAACATAATGGGGAATGATGCATTCGGCATTGTAGCATTAGCTCCTCCGATACATAAGAGTACCTTATTGGGAATCTTTGTTTTTTCCAATGCGTCAATTACGCGGTCAAGTCCTTTATTCTTGTCATGTATTCCATACGACGAGAAAAGAAATATGGTTGCATTAGGAAGAAGCCCTAACTCCTTTCGTGCGTCCAACTTACCAGATGATTGAAAAACGTTCGTGTCAACACCATTGTGAATAAGTGTGACAGGGAAACCTTGTAGTACCTCAGAGTTTCTGCAAACGTCAACCATCTGCTCAGAGATAGCCACTAAATACAATTGGTAAGACTTCGAGACGCCCTCACGTTTTATCTTTTTACATAATGAATCGATATGTTTAAGCTTCTCAGGTACTGGATAAAACTCAGAACAGTAATGCTGTACCCCCATTGCAGGCAACTTATCGTGCAGTGTCCACACAATTGGCTTATTTACCTCCTTAAAGAAGGTAGGATAATCCACGAAATCAGGCACCCAGTGCAAGTGAATAATATCAGCCCATTCCACCAACGGGTGATGAGCAATGTTTGTATAATCAGAAAGAGGCTGATGGAGGTACAAATGACTATCATTGGCCTCGTCCATCATTCTTTGCAGTTTCCTCCGATTCATGAAGTATGGGATACGTGGCTGAAGACGATAAACCACGCTGCGAAGGACAGGTACTGAGAACCACCAATGCCTATCCGGCTCCGCGATGGCCCCATCCACGCCGTCAGGCATAGTTCCTCCTTCAGCAAAAAGCATACGGGAGTCCACCCCCACAGCTGTGAGGGCTTTGCTAATCCGAATAGCACACCAGGCTGCACCACCCGCTTGGCCTGTGTTGATGTGAAGGATGTTCATGCGTAAGCGTCCAAAAGTTCTTTCTGCTGAAAGCGACTGAAAGTCGAGCGGGTTTTGCCCTTTTAAGGCGGGCATCCTACGTAAGCGTCCAAAAGTTGGTTTTGCCCTTATAAGGCGGTCATCCTACGATGCCCACCAACAGTTTGAGTGATTAAATTTTAATATTTATTGATTATCGGCTGCACTCGAAAATCCAAGTATACTTGATATTTTGCTCGTTGGCACAATAATTGTGATTTATTAATGTCGTTTTAACCCGATAGTCATCGGAAGCAGGTTCTTTCGTCCCGCTGGTAGCAAGCGAACAAGTTCGAGCGTGCATAGTCCGTTCGCCCATGCTTCATTTCCAGTATGACTCGTCGGAAATATTCCCTGAAGGAGATACCCGCCTGCTTGCAGGTTTCTATAAAAGTATTGTAGATGGCCGAGTTGACAGCACCCTTCGTACTACAGTAGAATAAGGAATTCTTTCTTTGTACGGTCTGTGGCCTGATGGCTTGCTCCGCCGCACAGTTCTTGGACGAGCCAAGCTAACAAGAGTGCCACAGGGACAGAAGTGCCACAGGGACAGGTCAGTGCCATCAAGAACATTGCCATCATAGTTTCTGTATCAGACCGCGCCCAATTCCGGTCAATCGTTCAAGCTGTCTGTGCGATGCACCCCTGACCTTCAATTCTTTCAGCACCGACCTCTTTGATTCGACTTCAAGTTTCTGAAATGCACTGCTGTCGGTCGAACCAGTCATCTCTATAATCATCTGCCAAACCTGGTCATCAGACGGTCTACCTCTCAACGGGTCTTCCATATCTATACACCTAACATCCTCTGGCAGCATCTCGTTCATCAAGTCCTTCAATTGTTCAAAAGGCACTCTTCTCAACACGGTTGCTGTATCACAGATTCGAAACACAGGCTCCACTGTACCTGCGAACTCCCCCCAACTACTATAATCATAATCCTTGATGTCGTTCACGATTCCTGCCTTCACAGGGTTTTGGTGAATATATCTCAGAAGCGTCACGAAATAGGCCATGTCATTCACCGGCTCACTCTTGAAGCGTTCTTTAAACAAGTGCCCGTCACGCCCATACTTCTTGTTAAAGTAATACACATAAGAACTCGCTATGCGCTTAACCGTCTCACCCACCTTCTCCTCACGTTCACGAATCAAAAGATGAAAATGATTAGCCATCAGGCAATAGGCATAATAGGTGCAGTTCGTACCACAAGGCAGTCCATTGTCATCCATGCGCATACGCATCCGATATAGAGTATTAAGAAATTGCCAATTATCCTCATCATCTTCGAAGATGTTCTGATGATTGATACCACGCATCATCACATGGAATATCCCTGTACCTGATTCTTTTCTCGCCTGCCTTGGCATGCTTATAATCTTAATCCGTCTATACCTTCAGTCTAAGTTGATGCCACTGACCTGTCCCTCTGGCACCAGGAAGTAAATATATTCTCCTGTAGCGGCATCCATACCTGTATTACGGGCAGCTGAGAGCCCACGGTTGTGGTCGTGCTTCAAATATACAAACTGTAAATCCTTGCTCAATGGGGATTGTTCAATATATTCCTTCGCCAATTCCACACTCCTGTCCGGCGTACAGTCATCAACGAGAATCACTTCCAAATTGCGATAGGTCTGTCGAAGCACAGATTCGATACAGCGCACAATGTAAGCCTCGACCTTGTAAACAGGGATGATGATAGATACCTTCATTTCTTCTTCTAAAGAATACAAACTAATAAGTGGAAACAAAAAAAAGAGTGCATTATAGTTTTCGTGAACTATCTCTGTAAATAGTTAGATGCTGCTTTATACGACTTGCAAATAAATACAAAACATAAATGCCGTAGCTCGTTTTATTATGGATACTTAGTTTGTTCATAAGAAAAGCTTTCTCATATCTAACAGAAGACACATCACTGAGGCGCTTTGCTAACCTCGAAAACACATCCTTATTACGAACTGTTGCAGCCAAAAGGAGTCCATCATTAATTCGACTCGCCATCTGCCTTGCAGCTCCTTTTATATATGTGTCTTCTTTCCCTTTTATCAATATCAAAATCTCATGTAACGCTTCCACATCAGCCAAACACCACTTACACATACTTACATAATCCGAAACCTGATGCATAGCCGACCCCTGATTGGTATAGTCGTATACATATACCACATCATCAATATAGGATACCCTCTGCATACGAAGAACGGCCTCAACCATGAAAATCCAATCTTCACCTATTTTCACCCCAGAACGGAAACGTACACTAGGATTGTTCAACAATTTTGCACGATATATTCGTGCAATATTGTTGTGCCCCCCTGAGGTACAACAACAACGTTGTAACAATTCTTCTATAGATGATTCCCTGTTATAGATACATTTTTTGTTATCGGAATGTCCTGTGTCCATTATGAATGAACCCGAAACCAAATCACTATTATCTTGCTGCTGTCTAGAAACCAGACGAGTGATTGCACCTGGCATTAAATAATCGTCAGCGTCAACAAACATTACGAACTCGCCTGTATGATTATCAAGGAACGTGTTTCGTGCAACCGATACCCCTTTGTTCCTATCATGGAACATTATCCTTACTTGATCTTTACGTTCAGTAAAGCTATCAACAACACGTCTCACAATTACTGCACTTTGATCTGGCGAACAATCATCTACAAAGATAATCTCCAAGTCCTGATAATCTTGACTGAAGATACTCCTTGCACATCGTTCTATATATTGCTCCGCTTTATACACAGGAACACAAACTGACACTTTATATGGACATTTATTCATTATTACAAAAACTCAAATAATCTCTAAGTAACTTATTTGACGACCTCATCTCGTCTTGCAACAATGCTATTGTCTCAAGATTGTCATTGGAGAAACCACAAAACTCGCTCGAATTCGTAATTAAACATTGTTCGAGAGCCAATCTTCTTAACAAGGACCGAAAGCGCCCAAATCCCCTCTCATTGTTTCCATAGACAACAAAAGGTTTTCCGAAGATAATTGAAAACACACAAGCATGAAAAGAATCAGTTATTACATATTTTGCATCATAAAAGCCACGTACCCATTGCTCGACAGGAGGCTGGACTCTTTTATTTATGTCAGCACTTCTGTCTTCGTAATCAGAATTGACACGGAAAGGGGTGAGACTATATTGCTTGGCTAAAAAATCGATCAAGTTTCGTTTATTATCAGTATAATCAAGAATATAAACAAGCAAGTTTCCTTTGCTTTCAGGTATTTTGTCTAATTTCAGAAGAGATATGTAGTCTTCTTTAGTGAGCAACAATGTAGGATCAAGTACATTGATTGCGTCAACATTAAAAACATCTTTACAGAGATGCACACCAGAATCCTCACGCACAGAAACTAAATCAAAACGCTGTAACAGTTCTTTACAACACCTCGTTTTTTTCTCCGATTCATTCCAAGTGTCAACGCCAAATGATGCAGCATAAGCAATTCGTTTAACGTTCCAGCCTTCGGTGAAATCCAGAAACATATTGGGAAGGTTCCCGTTGTACTCTGGCCGCCACACCTGATCACTTCCTATGATAAAGGCATCAAAGTCACCTTCTTTTACTTCTTTGAGTAAATCTGTATATTCGCGACGCTTGATATACTTGTCGATAAATCTAAAGGTGTTGGTCCCCAGTATTCGCGTTGGCTTGTCGGCAAGCCATTCGCCTCGTAATGCTACCTCACGGTGTCCTTTTATGTATCGCGAAACCAAGTGACGAAAAAAGAGAACTATGTACTGGCTCCATGTGTACTTATAGCGGCGGGGATCAAGTGTCACCACATCGTGCCCCATTCTCCTAAGCACTGTCTGCAGTGCGAAGTTCTGGAGTATGCCACCATAGTTGTAGCGTAATGGCTGAGTAAGGATGGCGATTTTCATATTTTGCAGGTTGCCCCAGACTGGGGGACATAGCCTTTAGCCCCAGCAACTACTGGGGGAAATGGCGTTGTGAAGATGAATGCTATATTATAAATCCCAAGAGACTATTTGCTAATGCTTGGATAGTTCCTCAGTAGTCGCCTATTTCAATTTATCTATTAACGATTTGTATTCAGACGAGAAAGCCTTTAGTTTGTCAGATTCCAATAGCTTAAACACTATAGGGAACTCTTTTGTCTTATGGTATGATTTCTGGTTGAGTGAATATATTTGTGACAGCATCTCGCTGGGCTTGCTTATGGATGTAATATTACTTACTGGCAGTCCCTTGCTTATTCCCCGCTTCTTTAGAGCTTCGGGCTGAGACAATATCCACGCCTCCACTTCTTGTTCCATGAAAAATGTATTATCTTCTGTTGCCTCCACCTTGCAGTTCTTCTGGCTGCACTTGCTATTGACCCTCTTCACCAAATCGGCTCTGTCAGCAATTTTCTCATCGCTGTCGACAACAAGATATCGTTCCTCTCCTTGTTCTAAGGGGGCTGTACGGAATTTGCTGACGGTCTGGCTTATGCCATCGCCCATTACGACCCGTGGCATGGTTCCTGCCAATTCTTTTTGCAGTAGAGACACAAACGACGCCCTCAGCCCGGGATTGCTTTTTCCTTCTATATATATACGCTTCATGCTGCTACATCTATATATTAATACCGGTTTCCTCCCAAATCTCCACTCCTCCACAGATTACCTGTCGCATATTCCGTGGCCCATTCCTTATACTCCTCCGTCCGGAATGTCTTTATATACGAAGCGTTATTCTCGTCCTTTTCACATACAATGACGTTGTCTACAGTTGTTTGGTTCAATATAAGTTCGCTATGAGTGGTTATCACGAACTGAGTCTTGTCGCTGATTTCCTCCATAGCTTCCATGATTTCGGAAATCATGTCAGGGTGAAGCCCAACCTCTGGCTCGTCTATACAGACGAATTTTCCACGTTTAGGGTTGTGTATGATGGCCAGAAGGCAGAGGAACCGCAGAGTTCCGTCGGACACATGCGCCACGTGAACGGCACTATTCAACTTTTCCTCTTCCAACAGCAGCTCAATATTTGTGCCAATAGGATGAAAGTTTATATCTGTAATATTAGGATTTATAGAATTCAGCGAGTTTTTTATGTTCTTGTAATCTTTCTTATAGTTGATGTTTATCCAGTTCAGAAGTTGCGGCAGGTTGCTCCCGTCCGAAATCAGCTTTGTCGCCGTTGTGGGTGCAGCAGGCTTGCGTATAGGACTGGTCTCGGTGGTATTAAAATATGTGTATATTGACATATCGGCAATGGCTTTGCGAAGTGTGGAGATTTGCGCATATCGGTCAGAGTCCTTCAGCTGACTCAGCATCGAATCAGACAAAGTGTCCAAGTGGTACTTCACAGAATGTTGCTGGTCAGTTCTTTCCCCCTCTCTTGCCCAGCCATTCCCGTTGGATGCCATAAAATACTGGTAACCATTCTGCCAACCTGGCTTAGTCCCGAATTTCTCCTTTAAAGTGTAATTCTGAGTACCCGCCACCTTTTTTACCTGTATCTTGTAATAAACAGGCTCTTGAAACCTATACCCATATTCCGCCAGAACTTCGTGAGAGAATTCGTACATCACTGTAAACGATGGAGCCTCTTCTGTCTCACCGCCCTTGAAAAATACGGAATCGAAGCCTCCCCATTTGTTTATAATCAAATCCTCCAAATGGCCCTCAGTAAGTGTGGCTTTCAGCAAGCGGAAAGCCTTAATAAGATTTGACTTTCCTGCGCCATTGATACCGACCAGATAATTCGTATTTCCAAGGTCGATTTTCTGCTCTTTGAAACTGAAGAAATTCTTCAGGTAAATACTTCTTATCATAATGGTCGTAAAAGATTTCTATTTATATTGTAGTGGGCTGTTAGTGAAATCATATTTTGCAGATTTATGTCTGCAAAAATACGAATTTTCTTTGAAATGGCAAATATTTTCCCGTCTTTTCTTTGTCTTCCCTAGCATTTTATCTTAAATTCCACAAAAAATGCGACTATATAGTGCAGGAGGCGTAGTTATTTAGCAGCCAATTCTGACGTATAGCCCAAAAGGTTACGCTTATTTTGGACGAATTCATCCATAAAAAAAACATGGTGTTACAATCAAATAATACCGATATCCGTCAATACTTGTTTGGTGAATAGCTTTGCACCTCGTTTGTTGAGGAAAAACGAGTTAAAATACAATCCTGAATCTGCCAGTCTTTTGTTATCAGAATAGTCTATGAGGGGTATGTCTCTATCTACTTCTTTTAAATAATCATTTATGTATATATCACGAAAACGAGAAGTAAACTTCTTTGACAGGAATAGCGTTACGGGGGGGATGACATATACAGGTTTATAGTCCCTTTCTGTGCAGAAGTCAATTAGTTCACGCATAATCCTCACCCTGTACTTACGTCCTAATTGATTCAGAGGAGTCAGCGGTGCTTCAAAGTCCGAAATCGAGAACTGCTGTTTCCATCCCTTCATCCACATGTCAGCATCTTTTTCCAGCTGTTCCTCTGTCATAGGATTGTAATCAAGACAAGCGTTACAATTTCTGTCTGTTTTCAATTCTTGCTTTAGCAAATATTGTTTTAAAGCATGGTAAGCTGGTCGCCCAAATAATAAGGGATTATCAGCATATCTCTTTGCCTCATGGTACAGATGTGGTTCGATGGGTTCTCCTTGAGTGTCAAGTTTCAGATATTTCAAGGCATCGTACAATCCAGTCTGTTTGTTTACGCCCGTAAAAGGCATGATGGTAATTATCACATATCCACCTTTACGGAGGATTGAATGGAAGCATCTTAACAGGTTGTAGTCTTCAACTAGTGTCTGTGGTTGTTGAGCCCAGTTCATAGCTTTTATGTTTAGGCCTGCATAGTCAAAAGCCCACTTGCCACCACTACTTCCCAAATTGACCAAATCAAAATTCCGTTCATCATGATTACGATACCAAGTATTGTCCGGGTATGTTTCATGGTTCATGTCTAAAAAGAACGATTTATACCATTCGGTTTTATATAAATGTAAATTCATTCTCAGACAAATGTGTCGCTTGAGCCTCGTAGGTAACAATTTCTTTAATATCCAGGACATGATGCTGATTCGATATGATATTTGTAATCTTCATTAAGTGAAGCAATTTGATGCATTTCTGTATTGGAGAGTTCAAAGTCAAAAATATCAAAGTTCTCTTTTAATCGATGTGGATTTAATGACTTGAAAACGGGAACTGTATGGTTCTGAATATGCCAGCGAAGAATTGTTTGGGCAATCGTTTTATGATGAGCAACTGCAATCTCATTAAGAATCTTTGAGGAACTTATTCTCGGAATCATGCGGCATAACGGAGAATACGCCTGAATGGCGATGTTACGTTCACGGCAATAACTCACTATATCATTTGCAGTGCGCAGAGGGTGCAGTTCGAATTGAACACAATGGGGCATAATTTCTACTCCCTCTTTAAACAATTTTTCAAAATGGCGTATTCTATAATTGGCCATTCCAATTGCTCTAACCTTACCTGACAAATACACTTTTTCCATTTTGTACCATGTATCCACAAATCGGTCAGGGTATGGCCAGTGCATCAACCACAAATCCACATAATCCGTCTGCAAATTGCGAAGTGATATTTCTATTTGCTCTTCGATATTACCTTGAACTTGCTGACTATTTCCTATTTTTGTCGTGATGAACACATCTTCTCGTTTTAGTCCCTGTTCTTTAAGGCATTCTTTTATCACTTGCCCCACAATGTATTCATTACCATAGTCGCGTGCTGTATCAAATGCCCTAAAACCTATTTTCAAACCCTCAGTCACTTGACGCTTCATAGTAGGATAGTCCATCCAATTAGTAGTTTCTACTATTGAAGGCATTTGAACACCATTACTTAGACTAATATATTTAAACAGTGACATAATATTACGGTCTCCAAATAATATTTTCTGCAACAACTTTGGCTGGATTGCCGGAAGCGATGCAATGTGGGGGAATATTAGAAGTTACGACACTATTGGCAGAAATAATTGCTCCGTCTCCGATAGTCACACCTTTGGTAATACTTACATTTGAACAGATCCAAACATGATTGCCAATGATGACAGGTGCCTTGTCTTTATAGCCTTTTATAATAACTGTGTGCCCTCCATTGTTGTCGCGTATCCACACATCACGTCCAATGTGTACGTCTTCGCCCATCTGAATAAGCTCTGAGCATACGATTTTCAGCCCTATGTTGGTGGCACAGCTACCTATCAGCAATTTTGCGCCTTTGAAAATCTGAATGTCGCTATCATATTTAAAATATGAAGTCCCTTTTCCGAAAGACAACGTGGCTTCGTCTTCAACTAATAAACGGAATTCTGCCTTACTCCCTTTCGTCCGCTTGAGATTGAAAGTTACATTGCCGTCTATAATCACTTTTGCTGTCTTTGCAATGTCAAGAACTGAGTGGGATAATACAGTCAGCGTGTTACCACAAGTCACATTAGAGTGAATTTCTTTACGAAGATAATTCCAGTAAATCATGCGACCGAGCTGAGCTGGCTGTCGTTTATATAGCCTTGTTAATCGAAGAATAGTTCTCAGTATTTGTATTTTAGATGGTTCTTTTATGACTGCTTTTTCAGGCTGAAGATAAGGGAAGAACCGCTCAGCGCATTGTTCAAAGGGAATTTCATCCAATGCTTTAAAGAAATCTTCGCGATTAATATTGTCAGGATAGGCTAATTTTCCACCAAGAATTGCAGTCTTGTTGCCGGGAATAGTATCATTCAATTCATAAGGCTTTACTTCCAACTTATCTTTAACTTGCTCAAAAAATTGTTCTCCCTTTTTTGAATTGATAAAAATAAGTGATGTTCCTAAATTGTTATCCATTGATGGGTCAATCTGGTTCAGTCCCCAAAAATCAGCAATGGTTAAATCGCTTATTCTTGGGAAACCTTTAAACCTGCACTCATAGCAAGAAGGACGCTCGTAAACGTTCAAATGGTAGCCGCGCCTGTAGTCATCTTCTTGGCTTTCACCGTAATAGACTTGTCCGTCTGCAAAAGTAATCTTTCGTGCTAAACTGTGCCATCCGTGGTCTTTGTTCTTATCTTTGATGGCTATTATCTTAGAGCTAAACTTTTTTTCAAGTGATTCTAGATATTTATGAAACACCTTGGGCGAATTTGTTGCGCGACAAAGGAAATCGACAATAATAAGATTATCGTAATTTTTCTGAAGGTACTGCCTCAAAGCAGCCATTTGGCAAGGGGAACCACAGACTAAGACCTTCTCACCAGCAATCAACAAATTTTTGATTTTGCAGTAAAGACCTTCTGCATTACTTTGTAAGTATTTGCTACTGCGAAGACGTCTTAAATCCTTTTTGTCATTGGTAATGACATTCTTTACGTCGAAAGATTCGGTATAAACTGCTCCGCCAACATATCCTTTCTGGCGATACATAGCTTGCGCAAAAACAGAGAAAATGCCTCCCGATGTGCTCTCAAAACGAGTAACAATATCTTTACAGTATCCTCCATAAACGATAGGCCGCTCCCTGTCATTATGCTTTAGTTCATCAATATGCAGCATTGGGCACACGCGTTCGCATATGCCACAATCTGTGCATTTTGATATATCTATTTGCGGATACCAAAACCCTTCAAAGTCGGACTTGAATGATATGGCTCGTCGATGACAAATATCGCCACAAGCGTTACACCCACAACAATCTTCCTTGTTGTACACTTTAATCATACTAACAGATGACGTAATATTTTGCCGTTCTGTGTCTTAGGAATCTCTTCTACCCAAGACCACTGAACAGGTAATTTGTAATATTCAATCTTGCCAGTTATTTGAGACAGAATTTCATCGAAGGTTGTGGAAGAGCCGGTTTCTTTTACAACATAAGCTTTTACGACTTCTCCAAGGTAGCCTTCCTTGTCAGGAATTCCCACACATGCACAATCTAACACGCCTGGAACTTTTTGTATCAGAGTCTCTACTTCCATCGGACTGACTTTCTTTCCTCCTACGTTAATAAGGTCTTTCTTGCGACTGGTCAGATAAAGATATCCTTCTCTGTCTTTATGTCCCCAATCCCCAGTACGGAAATAATCGTCAAAATAAGACAATTCGTTTAGAGCATTTATATAACCACATGTGACATGATCTCCCTTAATACAAATCTCTCCTTCTTCACCTGTTGGTACTTCAATTCCTTGTTCATCGAATATCTTAATTATAGTATTCGGGGTTGGTCTCCCTACTGAGCAGAGATAATCCTTGTCTTTATGAAATTCCATAAATGCCGAACGAGAAGCCTCTGTCAATCCATAATGCATGCAAATTCGCGTCTCTGGTAACAATGCTGCTAATTCCATCTTTTCTTCTGTAGTGAAATTGGCGCTTCCCATTTCTATGTACCTGAGTTGATTTGAGAATTCCCGAAGTTTTGTACCAGACATTTTCTTCATATAACGCCAACTTGCAGGAACCATTGAGAATCCTGTAACGTGCTCTTCCACCAATGTTCGGTAAAGTTTCTTTAAGTTAGTAAAACTTCCCAATAGAATAATTGTAGATCCCATTGCAAGGCAACAACGTAAACGACCTAATCCAAAAGAGTGACTTATTGGCAATGCCAATAGCTCTATGTCATCAGCAGTATTCTGTATATACTCGTTAATATTCCTTGCAGCTGCAGCCTCATTCTCAAAAGTCAAACAAACACCCTTTGGTAAGCCTGTGGTACCTGTTGTAAACAATATGTCGGCAACAGAATTTAAATCGCTAAAAATAGGTACCTTACATTCACATATCGAGTGATTTGTCGAGTAATTTTGAAATCCAGACAACTCGATATCAGGAAGAGAAAGTTCATTTGATTTAAGCCCAATAATCAATGATGGCTTGATTTGCCGGACAATGTATTGAAGGCGTTCACTATTTATTTGTGCATCTGTTGGAATTACCGTCAGACCCGCAATGTGCGCCCCAAAATAAGCAAATACAAACTCTATTTGCTTGTTTGCAGCAATGATTACACGGTCTGATGGTTTTAATCTATAAACATTGAGTAGCTTATCACTGGCATCAAGAATTCCAGTACATAATTCTTTGTAGGAAATGCTGTTTTTTCCACAAATAATAGCCGTTTTGTCTGGATAATGCAGAGCTACGTTCCAGATTTGTTCTTCAATGCTTTTTAACATTATTCAGACTTGAGGTTTCCTATTAAATCAATGATGTCTCCAACATTTTCTAAATCTGCTAACATCTCTTGTGTTATTACTACAGAGAAGGCATCTTCTAATTTTGCAAAAATCTGTACATTTCGGAGCGAGTCCCACTCGTCAGGTTCTCCAATCTCAGTATTAGAATCAATCAAACAGTTTGGAATTCCAAGAACTTTTGAAATGATAGTTTTTATTTGTTCTTCCATAATGTTCTCTTAAATAATCTTTCTGTCGTTATATTCAATTATTTTAGGCAGCAAATCACCTGGTTGTCTCCCCATCCATTGCCCTAAAGGTGTCTCTATATTTGCCAACGTGAATGACACGATGTCATTTTCTTTCAAGAGTACCTTCTGCCCAGTGGAAAGTAATAGGTCAATATAAAAAGTACCCCAATTAAAGAAATTTGCAGGAAACTTACAGATATTCTCATAAAAACCTTCATTATGTTCGGCAGAATAACTACTTGTCGCTGAACTTGCGGAAATTACGAATAGAACTTGTCCTTGCTCATTTTTTATATAATAAGCAGGTACTATACGTTCAAAAGTTTTTGTTATGCGATACTTCAGATATAATTCTATAGAATTGTCTATCCTCATCAACGACTCAAAAGAAGCATTGACAGCCCTTACTCCAATTTCTAATATTTCTATTCCTTCACATTTGACTTCTGGAATTTTCCATATTTTGTGATTAGCAATATTATTATTTCCTTTAAGATAATGGCCTACAACAGTATCCACATCGCCCGTTTCTTTCACCATACCATTCTCCAATAGCACCCCTTTCTTACAAAGGCTTTTCACAGCCGCCATATTATGACTCACAAACAGCACTGTACGTCCACCTCCCTGACTGACATCCTTCATCTTGCCAATAGCTTTTTTCTGAAACTCCGCATCACCGACAGCGAGCACCTCGTCAACAACGAGGATTTCCGGTTCCAAGTGGGCGGCGATAGCGAAGCCGAGGCGGACGGTCATACCACTTGAGTAACGCTTGACAGGGGTGTCGATATAGCGTTCGCAGCCGGAGAAGTCGATAATCTCATCGAGCTTGCGGCCTATCTCCTGCTTGGTCATGCCCATGATGGCACCATTCATATAGATATTCTCCCTGCCCGTCATCTCGGGATGGAAGCCGGTGCCGACCTCCAACAACGAAGCGATACGACCACGCGCTTTGATACAGCCTGTGGTGGGGGCGGTGACACGGCTGAGGAGTTTCAGCAGGGTGCTTTTGCCGGCACCGTTCTTACCAATGATGCCAACGACATCGCCCTGCTCCACCTTGAAATTTATGTCTTTCAATGCCCAGACATATTCGCTACTGCCCTTCTTGGAGCGGTCGTTGGTCTCGCCAATCTTCAGGTAGGGGTCCTCGCGACGGAGGATATTCATGGTCCACCAGCGGTTCAGGTCGTGGGCAATGGTGCCGGTGGAAACTAAGCCCAGGCGGTACTGCTTACTTATGTTCTCAAAAACTATTGATTCCATATTTTTAACGTCAACGTGAACGTGAACGTCAACTATTTTTTAACGGGAACGTCAACGTGAACGTCAACTTTTTACTATTTTACGGGAGTGTTTATTTTACGGGAACGTCAACTATTTTACGTTTATTTTACGTCAACGTGAACGTCAACGTCAACTTTTCTTATATCAACAATTTTGATTCTCGTTGCCGCGCTCGTTCTCGTTCACGTTGACGTTCACGTTCTCATCACTATTTGTTTCTAATTGAGGCTATTAAGCCTGTTAATTGTTTTTGTATGGATATGAGGTGATCCATCAAAATGTCATACTGTTCTTTGGTTATATAATTGAGGTTGTTTGAAATTAACAATTGCGTTTCAACTTCATTCGCAGATCCAAGTGCCTGATCAAGAAAACGAGCGAAATCTGCATCTGTTGAACGGCCAGAACCTTCCGCAACATTAGAAGAAATACTAACTACTGCTCTCTGTAACAGGTCGCATAGTCCCTTTTTCTCGAACCAAGGTAATTGTGACGTTACTTGATATACAAGCGTGGCAAAAGTGACAGCGTCCTGCCATACCTTGTAATTATGGAAATTTCTCGCAGTCTGTTTCTTATCTGTCATATTCTCGTTGACATTGACGTTCACGTTGATTGACGTTCTCGTTCACGTTGACGTTAAACAGTATCCATAAAGCTGCGCTGGACCTTGTTGAAGACTACGATGCCGAAGAGCAACAGGATGATCATGAAGCTGAAGGAGTAGCCGAGGGCGAGCCAAGAGAAGTAGCCCTGACCGAGGCTGACGTATTTGAAGGCCTCGATGATGGAGGTCATGGGGTTGAGCATGATAATGGTCTTCAGCGTTTCGTTGGTCACCATCGAGATGGGATAGACGATGGGCGTAGCGTACATCCATAGTGACACGATGAAACTGAACAACAGTGTCAGATCTCGGTACTTGGTGGTCATCGACGAGACGAGGATACCGAAGCCTAATCCAAGGCCGGCGAGCATGATAACGATAACGGGAACGACAACGAGAACGTCAACGATTACGTCAACGATTACGTTAACGATTACGTTAACGAGGGCGGGAACGTCAACGGGAATGTTGACGAGAGAGCCTAAGTGGATATCAGCACCGGCAAACAGGAAGTAGAGGTAGATGGCGACGAAGAGAGTGAGCTGGATGCCGAAGCGCAGAAGGTTGCTGGTCACTGTGGCGATGGGGACAACCAAACGGGGAAAGTAGACCTTGCCAAACATGCCAGCGTTGGCCCTGAACGTATTAGAGGTTTGGTTCAGACAGTCGGAGAAATAGAACCAGCAGACGTTGCCTGCCATATAGAATAGGGGCTGGGGAATACCATCAGTACTCATTTTGGCAATGCCACCAAAGACTACCATGTTCATAATGACAGTCAGGACGGGCTGGATGATGTACCACAGGGGACCGAGGATGGTCTGCTTGTATTGTACGATGATGTTGCGCTTGACGAACAGTGTTATCAGGTCGCGATAGCGCCAGATTTCACGAAAATCCACATGCCACAATTTGTGGTGTGGGGTAATAACTAATGACCAATCTTTATTCATAGTTTAAATTATTCAACATTCCAACTCTCATCGAGCTACTCCATCCCTTAAGAAGCTACCCCCTCTATACATGCCCTCCCCTCTATAAGAGGGAGGGCTATAGTATGAGGGGTGCTTAAGGGGATGGAGCGAAACAAGAGTTGATAAGCAAAAATCACAGACTATATCTTTTCCAACAAAAAGTCAATGACTTATCCATAAAAAAGCTATGAGAAAATAAAATAACTCAATGACTTTTTCTTATCGATATAACTATATAACAAATCGCCAAGATTTATTACTAATCAACAATTTCAGGAGTAGTGCTCCCACTCTCAATACCACCATAAATACTATAAAAAAAGACAACAAGAATGGCTAAAATGATGGCTAAAATAAAAACAACTATTTTAATCCTTTTGCCAACCTGAAGATTCTGCTGAATAGAAATCAGATTTTTTCTATCATATATAGTCGCGTCATTCTTATCATGATAATGCATTTGATGAGAGATTCTTTGAGACATAAACCAATTCAGGTGAATCTACAATTTGGAGAAAAACAAATAAATTGCTGTGATAGACACCAACGTAGATGGTATGGCAAGCCAAAAATTGGTGTAGATACTACGATAAGCATTTTGAGCCTTCACCTTATGTGGTTCCACATAAACAATATCGTTTTGCTGAAGGTAAAAATACGGATTATTGAGAATCTCGGCCTCAGCAAGATTCAAATCGTGAACTTCCTTCCTCCCCAAAGCGTCTTCACGAATCAACTTCACATGGTCACGAATACCATAGACGGTAATATCACCAGCTTGTGCCAATGCTTCAAAAATATTGACTTTTTCGCGAGACACTTGAATAACCCCAGGATGCCCTACTTCGCCAATAACAGTAATAGAATAGCTGGCCATACGAACGGTAACCATTGGTTTCTCGTTCTCACTAAAAAAAGGCCGAATTTTGTCAAGAATCATCTTCTCACATTCTCCTTTCGTAAGACCAACAACATGAACCAAGCCAATGACCGGAAACTCTATATCACCGTTGTTATCAACCAAATAGCCATACATAGACTGAGACATGCCTGCAGAACCATAATAATTATTAGCAACATGTTTATTGAATGGGTTAGCAGCCTCCTGATTGACTGCCGTCACATTGATTGTCAGAATGTCCTTCGGCATGATACGGGCATCATAGAGGAAATTTGTTTTACTCAACTCAACACTATCAAGGTCTTGCAGATAGGCATAATTCTTGATACTTCCGCAAGAAGACAAAAGAACAATAATCAGGAAAAGAGGTAATAAAAATACTATTTTTTTCATTTTTCTAAGTTTTAAATTCTAATGGAACTGCCACCAATGCTTCTTATGGTGGCGATGACGAACATAAATCTCATCACGAACAGATGTCTCTTGAAGAAGATGCGACCACGTGCGGTGACGGGAAATCATGCGATATATAGTACCCCAGTCGGGGAGACCGCCAAGATTGCAATCGTCAATAAAGATGTCTGCCTTTATCTTACGACTGAAGTGTTCGTTGTTTTCAAATGTTTCCTCAGGATAGTCACGATTGACAGCATAGAACTCCAGGCCCCGTTCACGGCACCAGTTGACAGCTTCATTCAACAGTTCGCCCTCACGCACCGTCCAAAGGATAAGCCTATGATGATCAGCAATGAGCATCTTCAACGTCTCGATGGCGAAGGGTATCTCCTCGCCAATCTCAGGATATCTATGGGTGACGATGGTTCCGTCGAAATCTACTGCAATGGTCATATTTTAATTTGAGATTTGAGGTTTGAGATTCTCACCTTTTTACTTTTTTACGCTGTCATCATTCTTGTCTCCATAATGGGACTCGGCGTAGCGGCCATATTGGCCATAACTGCCGTAATGGCCATATCCGTAGCGACTGTAGCCATAGCGACCATACTTGCCATAACGGCCATAGCCATAATAGTAACCATACTTACGACGCGACATATCAATACCATTCAGAACCACACAGGAGTTTGGTAGTTTTTTGTCCTTAACCAGTGCATTAATAATGTCAAAAGAAGACTTCGGAGTATAGTCAGCACGACAAATAACCACGGAGACATTTGCATGGCGGGCAATTTCCAAAGTGTCTGTCACCAAACCAACAGGAGCAGTATCAAATATGACGTAATCATAGGTTTGACGCAACATTGCAATAATCTGGCCGAAGGTCTCACGAGCCAACAATTCAGTAGGATTCGGTGGAACTGGACCAGCTAACAAAAGGTCAAGATTATCATTAACACCCGACGGCAAGATCTGAGACTTAATATCTTGTAAAGAAACCGTATTATGAGTAAGCAAAGAAGTAATGCCCTGCTTATGATTTGAAATGCCAAAAAGTCGTCCCAAAGCGGGTTTACGAACGTCAAGACCACAGAGGACAACTTTCTTTCCTAAAAGTGCAAAACTAACAGCAATATTTGCTGAAATGAAAGTTTTACCCTCACCTGATGTAGTAGATGTAAACATGATAACATTTTCATTTTCCTTGAGCATAAACTGAATATTCGTTCGCAAAGAACGGAATATTTCATCCATCTGGGTGTTCTTATTAGCATGTACCACGATACCCGCTGAACTTTTGGCGCTCTCATTAGCCATGGCCACATCTGCTATTATTGGCAAATTTGTCTTGTCCATTACATCATCGTGTCCTTCTATTTTATAATGGAAAAAATTGAGGATGAATAAAACGCCAAAGGGTAGTAATAAACCAATAGCAGCAGCCATCATGAGAATTGAGTTAGACTGAGGACTTACTTGACCCAAGAAAAGAGGTTCGTCAATTAGTTTTCCCTTATCAGCGGTAGCAGCCAATGCAATACTATTCTCCTCACGTTTCTGCAAAAGGAGCAAAAACAGACTTGAATGTACATCTTGCTGACGCCCAATCTGATTAAGGACACGCTCTTGAACTGGAGCCACAGATACTCGGCCTTTATGTTTTGCTAATAATGCCTGCAAACTCTGACGGTTAATGTCAGCGTTACGACGTGCCTGCTGCAATGCAGACTGTATATTAGACTGTAACTCTTCAATAGTTGCAGTTAGTGTTTTCACCTGCGGTGCCTCTTCACTGGCAGCCATTAACAAACGATTTCGATCTTGAACAGCTTTATTGTAATTAGCAATAAGACCGGTAGCTACACCATCAGAGATTCCTGTTGTAGTAGGGATAATCTGATTCTTATTCTCCGGATTACTTACAAATGAACGTAAATCATCAAGAAGCTTCAAGTGAGAACTGGCCTCAATTAGCTGATCAGAAAGTTGAGATGACCTATTCACAGACTGAGAAGCATCACTAACATTCATCATTGAATTTTGACGTTTGAAAGTCTCAATACTCTTTTCAGTAACCCCCAATTCCTCGCCTATTTTTTTCATACGTGCATTGATAAACTCTTCTGTACGCAGTGCTATTTCATTCTTATCCGCATTAGCCTGACGGTTATAGCAGTCTGGAAGATGACGCAAGAAATCCATACCACGACGTATATTCTTATCTGTCAATGTAAGCTTGGCTATATCTGTACCTCTCGTATTTGTAACCGACATTGCACCTAAATACCTTGCTGCAGCTTGAATAGGGGGTACAATCATGACATTGAAAGTTTCACCAACCTTCATCCCTGATTGATAACCATTTGTCAGTGTAACAGTACCAATGGAAGTTTTAAAACTGGCAGGAAGAGTAGCTGTTTTTCGAGCAAAAGGTACACTACCTATTCCGTTGTTTACAAAACCTTGTGCAACATAATAATTATCCGTACGTGTCAATTGCATATTTATATTACAAACCCGGCCCCCTTCAATCAAAGCCTTGTCAAGGCTATCAAGATGAGCTGGGTCCAAATCGACATTAACAGGCTGAGAGCCATATATTATTTGATCAAGCACACGTCCTTCAGAGCGATACTCAATATAGAGTTTTAATTCCTTAACCACATCGCGTAATAGCATCCGGGAACGAAGGACCTCCATTTCATTGGCAAGACCAATTGAATTATCAACGACACCCGACAACATCTGCGACGAAGAGGCATTTTTATATTTATATCCTCCTTCACTTTTAATCATAATGCGAGCCGACATCTGATACACTGGTTCTGTATATCGCAGATAAATCTGAGCACCACATATAAAAATGAATAATGATATCAAGAAATAATACCAGTTAAGCACAAAAATAGAATAAATCTTTTGAATACGGAACCGAGGACGACTTTTATGTTCTTCTTCCAACAATTCCTCAAGATCGTCGATGGTTATTTTACTTTCCTTTGCCATATTTTGTATACCTTTTTCTTAATTAAATTTTGTTTTTCCGAATAAATCGAACGAGTTGTTGTAACGGAGCCGACTCGGTCATGCCATTCTGAACGTAGATTTTGGCATCGGTACGGTGTTTAGGATTGCCTGTAGCTATATAGAGCGCACACTGGAGCCATGTACGAACATCAGTAGCTGCCTTGGAAGGCGGACGCATATTGATAGCCGCCAAATCAGCCTCGGCCTGAGCGGTCAATCGCTGGCAGTCTTCGCTGTCGTGACGCAACACGGCACATATTAGCAGCAAAGCCAAGAAATGCCGACGGGAGACATCGGTAGAGAACTGATGGTAACGGTAATTGTAGATGGCATCCAGCAACTGAGCATCCTTCAGAAGCGTTTCACTGTCGGAAAGACGCTGAGCACGATGATTGAGGATTTCAAACAATCGACGTTGAACATCCTCTATCAGCCGGTAACCATTGAGCCGACGATCAGATTTAGTGATTCCGCCGCCAAAGAGCACGTCCTTTTCCTGAACAGCAGACATACGGAGCAACATAGTTCCTGCCAACACATGAAAGCCCACTGTCAACTGACAACCACTCTTACCCTGACGAACATCGAGAACCTGCGCTTTAGTACCCTTGAAAGGTCCGGCATTGAGCACCACCTCAACACCTTTTTCAAGATGACCTACGGCAGGCCATAATTCAAATTGAAGGTTGCAGTCGTTACACCCCTCGATGAAATGCTCCATCTCTGCGTCAGAAATCGTCAGACATCGATGCTCCTGATCGTAAAGAAACCAGAGTTCCCGAAAGCCATAGGCTGTGAGTTCGTCAGTCAGCATAGCACGAAGCAGTGGTTCCGTTGACCGTATAAATATATAACGGTGGAGAGCGGAACGAATCTCATTGTTGGAAAGAGCCTCCAATGGATGGGCATCAGACTGCCGTCGCTGTAGGAACTGGTAAGGCACGAAATACTGAAAAGCCATAAGGCCAGCCGAAATACGGCGGGCATTTTCCTGAAGGAGCAATTGCTCAGTCAGTTTAGGATTAGTGGTTGTCATAGCAAACCAACAAGACGCAGAGCTCGATGTTGTTGCAATAGAAGAGTCCATCATATCACGAAAAAAGCATATTCATACTTCGCCGATGCATAGCCACCAGCTTTCTAAACAACTCATTCTCAAAAGTTTGCAGCGTTCATTCTCTGAGAGAAGGACTGCCGAAATTCCCAAAGCTGACCATCCAGACTTTTTTCCAGCTCGCTGCTATTGGCTGCAAAGTTATATATTTTTCCGCACAGACGCAAATTTTTGCAAAAGATTCTACTAAAAAAAGCAGTTTTTATTTTTTTTATTGTACCTTTGCCAACAAAAACTAAAAAAGATGGGAAAGAAAGACATTAACGAGATACTGCAACGGAATGTGGCCATAATGGCCGGGCACACGGTGAAGGAGGACAGCATGATGCCGGCAACAGGGGCACCACTGCCGTCGGTGGAGGAAGTGAAGCGGATTATCCAGATAGTGAAAAGTATCATTTTCACCGATTATTTCCATAAGCGGCAGGCCGACGAGCAGATGCGTTCCTACATCATCGGCGTAAACATGGAGGAGCTGTATGAGCTGCTGCGCCGACAGATAGCCTGCGGACTGCAATTCTGCACAGAGTGTGGCTGCAACGTGGGGGAGCAGGACGAGGGACTGTCCCTCAGCTTCCTTGAAGAACTGCCGGAAATAACGCGAATGCTGTACACCGACGTGGAAGACATGTTCGATAATGACCCGGCAGCACAGACCTAC
>JAEEGL011155018.1_pt1 | contig 58215 bp, 46 predicted proteins | sample 9134231 | NCBI WGS metagenome assembly JAEEGL01 (sample SAMN16246548, study PRJNA631951) | gut metagenome | biome: gut microbiome; feature: rumen; material: fiber-attached | host: Bos | place: Iran: Karaj | collected 2018-10
ACAGTCTTGCAGCGCTCTTGAACGCGACTTCCTTGGAATCGACGGGATGATACTTGCCGTCATACAGCGTCGCCTTGATGCCGACCATCGGGTAGCCGGCGAGCACGCCGTGAACCATCGCTTCGCGCAGGCCCTTTTCGACCGCGGGGATGTATTCCTTCGGAACGACGCCGCCGACGATCGCGTTGACGAACTCGAAATCGGTGCCTTCCTCTGCCGGCTCGAACCGCATCTGAACGACGCCGAACTGGCCGCTGCCGCCGGTCTGCTTCTTATGCTTGCCTTCGGCTTCCGCCATCGCGCGGATCGTCTCACGGTACGGGATGCGCGGATCGCTCAGCTGCGCTTCGACGTTGTTCTTGTTCTTCAGCTTCGCGCAGGTCACATCCAGATGCATTTCGCCAAGGCCCTTCAAGAGCACATCGCCGGTTTCGCCGTTGCGCTCGAGCGCGATCGACGGATCCTCTTCGAGCAGCTTGTTGAGGCCGCTGATGACCTTATCTTCGTCGCCCTGCTTCTTGGCGGAAACCGCAAGACCGATGCACGGCTCGGGGAACTTGATCTTCTCGATCTCAACGATGTCGCTCTGATCGCAAAGCGTATCGTTCGTGTTGGAGATCTGGAGCTTGGCGATCGCGCCGATATCGCCCGCGTTGAGCTTATCGACCGGGATCGACTTCTTGCCGCGCATCAGAACCGGCGCGGAGGGCTTTTCGGTCTTCTCGGCGGTCACATTGTACGGAACGACGGACGCGTCGAGCGTGCCGCGATGCACCTTGACGATGCTGTACTTGCCAAACTGATCGTTGACGGTCTTGTAGATCGAGCAAACCATCTTGCCTTCGCGGGTAAGAGCGACCTCATTGCCGTTCTTGTACGCCTTGGGCAGCGCGCTCTGGGCAGCGGAGGGCAGGTAATGCACGATGTTGTTGAGCAGCTGGATCACGCCGAGGTTCGCGCTTGCCGCGGTGCAGCAGACGGGCGTAATGTCGCCGTCGAGTGCGCCCTTGGACAGGCCCTGCAGGATCTGCTCATGGGAGAGTTCAAACGTTTCGAGATACTCCATCAAAAGCTCTTCATCCGCATTCGCGGCAGCTTCGGTGAGCTGCTCGAGCAGGGACGCGACTTCGTCCTCAAGATGCGCGGGGATCGGAGCATCCTTCTCGTTCTTGCCGTCAAACAGCTTTGCGGTCTGGCTCAGAATATCGACATAGCCCTTGAACACACCGCCCTCAACGATCGGGAGCTGAATCGGGACGACGTCGCTGCCGAACTTTTCGCGTGCTTCGGACAGCGCCTTATCGAAGTTCGCATTCTCGCGGTCCATCTGGTTGATGACCATCATGCGCGGCTTTTTGCGCTCCTTGCACATCGCCATCGCCTTTTCGGCGCCGACCACGGGGCCGGAAACCGCACCGACCACGACCAGCGCAGCGTCACACAGTTCCAGAGCGGCGACCACTTCGCCGTAGAAATCGAAGAAGCCCGGCGCGTCAATCAGATTGATCTTCGTATTCTTCCACTCGAGGGGTGCCAGCGCCATGTTGATCGAGATCGAGCGCTTCTGCTCCTCCGGGTCGAAATCGGTCGTCGGCGCGTTGTTCGGAAAACGATCGACGAGTCCTGCGTTGTAAAGCATGGCTTCGGTCAGCGTCGTCTTGCCCTCGCCGCCATGACCGAAGATACCGATGTTGCGAATTTCGTTCGCGGTGTAAAGTTTCATCTTTGTCCCCCTTAATGGTTAGCTTTTCAATTCCGTTACCACGGACTTATCCATGATAGTCTTTTAGATTATAGCAGAAAAAACCGGTTCTGTAAACATTTACTTTTCCGGTTTTTTCGATTTTTCCGATTTTTATTCCGATTGCAGCAGCAGGATGGCGGCATTTCGCTGGGCGTCGAGTTCCTCCGGAATCTGCGGAGGCGAATACGGCTGCGCCTCTTCGGGATTTTCCACCACCGTATCGGGCGTGATGCCGACGCCGTGGATGCATACGCCGCTCGGCGTGTAATACGCTTCGGTCGTGATCTTGATATAGCCGCGCGTTCCGGGGACGTAGCAGTACGACTGCACAATTCCCTTGCCGTAGGTCTGCGTGCCGACCACCCGCACCCTGCCGTGATCCTGCAGCGCGCCGGAAACGAGCTCACTTGCGGACGCGGAATCCTGATTCACAAGCAGCACAACCGGGAACGTGTACCCTTCCTTCTCGGTCTTATACTCCACGCTCGAGCCGTCCTTCGTGCGGAGCGACGTGATCACAAGCCCTTTGGGCAGGAACAGGTCCGCAATGTCGCACGCGTCATACAGCGAGCCGCCCGGATTGTCCCGTAGGTCGAGAATCAGCGATTCCATGCCCTGTTCGCGCATCGCTTCGATCGCCTCCTTGACCTCGGTCACGCAGTCGCCGTGGAAGCCGGACAGGTGGAGATAGCCGATCGAATCCGTCTGCATCCGATACGTCACGGTTGCGGCATAGATCGTGCGTGCCGTGACCGTCACGGTCATTTCCGTATCGTTTCGGCGCAGCACGAGCACGTTCTCATCGCCCTCCTCGGTTTTCATGCAATCGAGGAACGCGCCGATTTCCATTCCGTCCGCCGGCGTGCCGTTGATCGAAAGGAGCGCGTCGCCCGCAAGAATGCCCGCGTCGAACGCCGGCGTGTTCTCATACACGCGAATGATTGCAAAGTCACCGATCGCCCGCTGCTCAAGCAGGATCCCGACGCCCGTATAGTATCCGGACTGGCTTTTGGTCAGCGCCGCATACTCCTCCTCGGTGTAATACTCGGAATAGATGTCGCCAAGCGAATCGACCATGCCCGCGATCGCGCCGTCGATCAGGTGATCCTCTTCCTTTTCATAGAAATAGAAGCCCTCCCGGATGATCCGGAGCGCGTCGCTCAGCGTGCCGCTCTCGCTGCGGCCGCCGAGCCGCCCGACAAAAAACGCGATGACGCCGGTAATGACCATCGAGATCGTCCAAAGCAGCCACCAGAGCCAGAACCGGCTGCGGCGGGGTTTTTCATCGTCGTCGTATGATTCGGTGATGATCGTTACGGAGTCCGATCCTTCGGATTCCGGCAGCTGGATATCGTTCGATTCACGGTTTTCGTTCATAAGGTCTCCCGATTGAAAAAAAGCGCATTCGAAAATGCGCTTCCGGTTCGCAGGTAATTCGAGCGGATGATGGGTTACAGCGCGTACTTTTGGAGGAACGCCGGCAGCGCGTTCGGCGCGCCGGATACGCAAAGCGTCAGCGAAATGCCGTGCGCGTCGGAAAAGCGCTCCAACTCAGCGAACAACTGCTCGAGCGTCGCAAGATCGTGGCGCACGATATCCAAAAATCCGTCCACATACACATCCTCGAGGTCGTGGTCGGAAGCGGCGATGCCGCAAAGAAATCCGAAAAACGTTTTCGGTCCGTTGATCCCGTACTCCTTCGCGTTGATGAAACGCACGGAAAGGTTCAGATCGAACATATAGCGATCGTCATCGTCGATAAACACGACGCTTCCCTTGGCTTCCTTTGCCGCAACGTTGGCAAGCTCCAAGATTTTTTTGGTCTTGCCGGTTCCTTTTTCCCCGAAAATGATCTGTATCACGACAGCACCTCCCTCTGTGATCTTAGGCTATTATACCCCCTTTTTTCGTTTCTTTCAAGTCCTTTTCCGATTTGCGCGAAGGCTTTCACACTCTTTTCGCAATTGCCCCGCACCGGATTCGACCGCGAAATTGCCGTTTCCCCTATTGAAACCGCGCGCAAAAGAGACTATAATACATGCAAGAAACAGGAAAGGACTGTATTTTCGGTCATGTTGTATCCGCTTTTGTCGCCCTATCTCGGACAGCCTCAGCTGTTCGCAATCTGCGCGCTGTTCTGCTTTTTGCTGACGACGGTGCTGCTGCACGTCGATCTGCCGTTTCTGCCCAAGGATCAGGGCCGCGTCAACGCCGTCAACGGCGAGCTCTCCAAGGGCAAGGTGCGCGGCGTCGGCCTGGTAATGATGATCTGCTTCGTCGCGTGCGCCGCGCTGTTTATCCCGTTCTCGCTCGAATTCATGTTCTACGCGCTGCTTCTTCTGGCGGAGATGTTCAGCGGCTACCTCGACGACGCATCCAAGCTCCCGTGGTCGGACTACAAGAAGGGCCTGATCGACTTTGTGATTTCCGTGCTCGTCGGCGTCGTCTTTGTGCTGAACGATTCAACGACGATCTATTTCGGCACGTTTGCGCTCACGCTGCATCCCGTGCTGTACGGCGCGCTTGCAACGGTGCTGGTCTGGGTCAGCATCAACGCCGTCAACTGCACCGACGGCGTGGACGGGCTCTCGACCTCGGTCGGGCTCGTCTCCCTGCTCAGCTTTCTTGTGATCTATCCGAACGAGCTGACGATGGAGTACCACGGCTACATCCTGCTGTTCGCCGCGGTCATCGTGTCGTACCTGCTGTTCAACGCCGGTCCGAGCAAGGTGCTGATGGGCGATGCCGGTTCGCGGCCGCTCGGCGTGCTGCTCGCGCTGCTCGCGATGAAAACGCATCATCCGTTCTGCTGGCTGCTGCTCGCGTTCGTATTCTTAGCCGACGGCGTGACCGGGCTTATCAAAGTCTTTCTGCTGCGGTTTTTCAAGATTCATCTGTTCAAAAACATCCGGACGCCGCTGCACGACGAGGTGCGCAAAAACCGCGGTTGGTCGGATATGCAGGTCGTCGTCCGCTTCACGATCCTGCAGCTGATCTGCTCGGTGCTCTGGTACATCACCACGCTGTGACGCAAAGCAAATGCTCCCGTAAACACATGCGGGAGCATTTTTTGTTATTCGGTTTTGTCCTTCGGTTCGAATTGCTCGGGGAACCAATAGCGCGCGTATGGCGTTCGGTTCGCGCCGATAAACGTCAGCACGTCCCAATCCGGCGCAGACATCGGCGTACAGGCGTTCGGGATATCGTCATCGCGCATCGAGGTCTTCGCCTCATAGACCGGACCCTTCGTGTAAACGCCGTAACCGATCACGTCGGCAAACGTGCGCTGCGCGCGGCCGACGCCCTTCTTATCCATCGTCGCGTCGAGCCAGATGTTGCCGTCAATCGTCGTGAGGTACGCCGGGGACTGTTCGGTCGCCGGGGTGATGCTTTCGATGATGCCGCAGTGCGACGCAAACGTTCCGCGCTCAGGCACCTTGAAGAAGACGATATCGCCGGGCTTGGGCAGATAGGAGTTCCAATCGCGCCAGTAACCCGCCTGCTTCAATAGGTCCTCATGCCGGATGCACGAATACTCCGCGGGGTAATCCGTGAGCCCCGCATAGTGCGCGCAGTAGGAAACGAACATCATGCACCATTTGCTGTACGGGCGGCCGTACCATTCGCCGTACTTGGTCGCGTAGCGAATCTCATCGTCGTCATACAGGATCCATTTGTAGAGGTTTTCCTCATATCCGACCTCCCTTTGGGCGATCGCGAGCACGCGCTCATTGATGTCCTCCGGCAGATTCGAAAGGTCCTTCGGCGCGAACGGATCCGGCGTCGGCGCTTCGGTCGGCTCCGGGGTATCGGTCGGCTCCGGGGTCGGCGTCGGCGATTCGGTCGGCTCCGGGGTTGAGGTCGGCGATTCGGTGGGCTTTGGCGTATCGGTTGGCTCCGGGGTCGGCTTAAGGGTCGGAAGCTGCGTAAGGGAAGCGGTAATCGCTTCGGTGGGCGTGGGCTCGGGCGCTTGCGGTAAGGCGTTGCCTTCACAGCCCGTCAGCATCAGAACGCATGCGGCAAGCAGCGCAACGCAGAAAAAGCCCTTTCTCATCGATCGTCCATCCTTCTTCGCAAGTTGCCGGTATTATATCAAACTCCGCGCATGCTGTCAATGCGTGTGCGAAAAACAGAATTCATTTGGTACAATTTGGTACAACGATGCAAAAACGCTCCTTTTGTCTGATCGACAAAAGGAGCGTTTTCGTTGGCTGCCGAACTAGGATTCGAACCTAGACAATACGAGTCAGAGTCGTAGGTGCTACCATTACACAATTCGGCATTCTGCATGAAAGAATCCCAAGATGCCGTCCGCTTTGTGTGATAAGACCCGCCTCTCGGCAGGTGGATACACTGCAGCTTCCGCAACCTTCCCGTCGCAGCGGGCCTGGTTTTGAAAAGACCGACGAGTGCTGTTCCGTCATCACTATGTGGGTTTATCACGTAAAAAGCGTAACGAACACCGCAGGATTTCTTCTGGTGGGGTTAGTTGGGCTCGAACCAATGACCTCCACGATGTCAACGTGGCGCTCTAACCAACTGAGCTATAACCCCAAGCGCTATTTTATTATACACAATCGCGCTGAAATTGCAAGAGTTTTTTTCAAATTTCCGGATTTTCTTTTCTAAGGGGCGGCAAAAAGCCCCACCGTTCGGGCATTTTCCCGGCAAGATTTTTTCGAACCCGCATCGCGGCCTCCAGAATCAAAAGCCCGAGCACGGACGCGGCCGTTCCCGCCTCCGAGCCGATCGGCACGGTCGCGTAGCCGAACAGGAACCGATCCGAGATCGCCGTGCACGCCCCGACGAGCAGCGGCGCAGCCACAAGGAGCAATCGCTTTCCGCCCGCATCGAGCCCGCCCGCAAGGCACAGCAGCAGCGCAGGAACAAGTTCCCATGCCGCAAGCAGCGGCAAAAGCGGAAACCATTCGCCGATCTGCCACCCACTGAGCCCGGCCGCAAGTGCATAGATGCCGAGCCGGATCGGGTGCCGGGTGCGCCATCCGATCAGCGCAAGCAGCGCCAGCAGCGCATCCGCAGGACACAGCGAGATTCCGCGTTCCGCGATTACCGGGATTCGCGACGCGATCAACAGCAGCCCCAGGGCAAGCGGCGCGTGCCATTCCTTTTGGACGCCGAACGGGCGCGACGGGAACCATCCGCCCGCCGTGAGCAGCAGCGCTATGAGGATCAGAACCGTTGCGTGCATACAAAATCACATCCTTCCTTTTGGGATAGGATGTGAATCTCCGATTCGATTTATCCGCTATTTTCGACGGACGCCGTCGGCATACACCGCGATGATGTCCGGCTCCTTGGCAAGATACACCGCGCGTTCGAACCGTTCCGCGATCGTGAGCCGGTCGATATCCCCCCATGCGCGGTCGTCGATCACAACCGCGTGCAGCCGTTTTCCGATCGGGAACCCGGGCGCATGCCCAAAGTACGCAGCCCCGGCCGTTGTGCCGAGGTAAAACGCTTCGGCCACCGTCAAAAACGGCGTCTGCCAATCGGTCTCGATGCGCTTGATCTTTGAGGCGCGGATCGTCATCTGCATGACTTCGAGCATATTGAGCTGCGCCCCGCCCGCGATATCGCTGCCGAGCGCAACCATCGTCCCCTCCTCCAAAAGGACGCGCGCCGGCGCAATCCCGCTCGCAATGTTGATGTTCGAATCCGCGCAATGCACCGCGGTCACCCCGTAGTCGCGCATGGCCTTCCGCTCGATCGCGTCGCTGTAAACGCAGTGCGCCATCAGCGTGCCGGGCTTCCAGAGCCCCGCTTTGGCGTACGTCTCCCAATACCGTTCGCAGTCCGGCGCGAGCTCCTTCACCCACGCGATCTCGCTCCGGTTCTCGGAAAGATGCGACTGCACGGGCAGATCGGATTCCTTCGCAAGGTCCCCGAGCCAGCGCATCAGCCGATCGGAACACGACGGCGTGAACCGCGGCGTCAGGATCGGGCGGACCCGGGTAAACCGCTCGCAAGCCTTCAGCCAGCGCAGCGTCTCGCGCTTGCTCTCTTCGGTGGATTCGGTGTAATACGCCGGGCTGTTGCGGTCCATGCTGACCTTGCCGACCAACCCCGAGATGCCTGCGCGCTCCAGTTCCTCCATAAGGATCAGCGTTGCGTCGGTATGCAGCGAGGAGAACATCGAAACCCGCGTCGTGCCGTTTCGGATCAGCGCATTTGCAAGCGTCCGGTACACCGCGCGCGCATAGTCCGGATCGGCGAATCGCGCCTCGGTGCGGAACGTGTACCGCTCGAGCCAATCGAGCAGCGGCAGGTCCATGCCCATGCCGAGCATCGGGTACTGCGGCGCGTGCAGGTGCAGATCCGTGAACGCGGGCAGAATCAGCGCATCGTGAAAATCGTCGATCGGATCGTCCAAAAACCGTTCGGGCAACGCGGAAAACTGCCCGGTCACGATCCCATCCTCCGTAACCAGATACGCATGCTCCGCCGTTTCGAGCGCGCCGAGCGCGGGAGCGTATACCAAGTTTCCGTGAAGAACCCGTCTCATCGTCACGCCTCCGTTTTTCGGTCTACGTCGGTCAGTTCCCGTTCCTCTGTCGCGATACAGGTCACGCGGTCCGCATGACGCCGGATCACCGCGCTCCCGCCGACGTCCCCCGTCAGCAGACAAAGCTCCTCGAGGCAATCCGCCGGAAACAGCACCGGGTTCCCGGGGATTCCGTTTGCGACCGGCCGCACGATCCGGCCCGGGTCCGAGGCAAAGCGTTCCAGAATGGTTTGCACCGTCCCTTCCGTCAGATACGGCTGATCCGAAACCGAGCAGAGCACCCCGTCCGGCTGCGCAGCCCGGGCCGCTTCCACGCCGAGCCGCACGCTTTGGGACTGCCCGTCCTTTGGGCGCGGATTGATTACAACGCGATAGCCGAGTGTCTCTGCCGCGTCCGCAAAATCGATCCGATCGGGCGAGAGCACGACCGTTTTGGAAACGAACGGCAGCCCGGCATACAGCCGCAGCGCGCGCAGAAGCATCGGTTCGCCGTCGGAAAGAGAACGCAGTTTATCGCTGCCGTAGCGCAGGCTCCGGCCCGCCGCCAGTACGACAAGCGCAACGCGCGCACTCATTTTCTCGGCCGCTCCGAGCGGTTGCGGAACACGAATTTTCCGCAATTCGGACGGATCAGTTCCCCATCCTTTACAACCAACTCCCCGCCGAGCAGCACGTCACGCGTTTTGCCGAGCACCATCATGCCCTCGAACGGCGAATTGTCGCAATTGTGCAGATTCGTCCGGTACGAAATCGTATGCGGCGCGTCCGGATCGAACACGACGATGTCCGCGTCGCTGCCCTCCATAAGAACGCCCTTCTTGGGATACATGCCGAAAATGCGCGCGGCGTTTTCCGAAAGGAGCGCCGCCATGCGCTCCGGATCGATGTATCCGGTTTTCACCGCCGCGGTATAAACGATCTCCGCGCGGTTCTGAATGCCCGCGCCGCCGTTCGGGACCTTGGCAAAGTCGCCGTTTCCGGTCGCTTTCTGGGCCATCGTAAACGAGCAATGGTCCGTTCCGATGAAGTCCACCGTCCCGTCTTTGAGCGCGTTCAAAAGCGCCTCCCGGTCGAACGCATGGCGCAGCGGCGGAGACATGATGAACTTCTCCGCGTCCGGCGCGTTATACAGCTCCTGATCGAGCACAAGGTACTGCGGGCACGTTTCGACGTATACCTCCACGCCCCTGCCGCGCGCGTTCTCGACCTCTTCGAGGCTCGCCTCGCAGGAAAGATGCACGACCCACGCGGGCGCGTCCGCAAGATACGCGGCTTTCATCAGCGTCGAAACCCCTGCCGCTTCCACGGCGTCCGGCCGCGATTCGGCATGCGCCATCGGGTCAAACCGGCCGGCCTTGTGCAGCTCGTCGATGCGCGCGTTCAGAAGATCGAAGTTTTCGCAGTGCACGCCGATCAGGCAGTCCTTCTCCTCCGTGAACCGGAGCGCGTCATAAATCATGCCGTCGTCCACGCGCATGTTCGGATACACCATATACATCTTGAACGAGGTCACGCCCTGCTCGATCATGCGGTCGATCTCCGCCTTGCGGTCGTCATTCCACTCGGAGACCGCAAGATGGAAGCCGTAATTGCAGCTGCTCTTGCCATCGGCCTTATCGTGCCACTTTTCCAATGCGTCCTGCATCGTCATCCCGCGATCCTGCGTCGCAAAATCGAGCACGGTCGTCGTGCCGCCGACGACGGCAGCGCGCGTGCCGGACGCAAAATCGTCCGCCGTGCTCATCGTGGCAAGGTCCAGATCGAGGTGTGTGTGCGTATCGATGAATCCCGGGAACACATAGCAGCCCGCCGCGTCAATCACGCGATCGGAGGGCTCGTCAATCTGCGGCGCGATGCGGCGGATGATCCCATCCTCACACAGCAGATCGGCCTTTTGCCGCCCGTCCGCATTCACAAGCGTTCCGTTTCGGATCAACGTTCTCATACCACGAAATCCTCCCTTTCTTGATGGTTCCAGTATAGCATGCAAATGGTCGCTTCGCAACGGATTTGTATCAAAATTCTTTTTTCTGCCTTACTTATTTTTTACGAAGGTCTTCCCTTTGCCGTAATTCTATGCTATACTGATCGTGAGTTGAAGTGTACAAAGGAGGCAGTTATGGTCGTTGGAAACAGCGAAACCCGTCTGGACGGGTACGACAAGGTCACCGGCCGCACCAAATACTACGAGGACCGGATGCCGATGAATGCGCTGTATGTTCGCATCCGGCATGCCGACCGGGCGCACGCGATCGTGAAGCGGGTCGATACGTCCCGCGCGGAGGCGATCCCGGGCGTTGTGAAGGTGCTGACGTGTTTTGACGTGCCGGATCTTCCGTTCCCGACGGCGGGACATCCGTGGTCGATGGATCCCGGGCATCAGGACGTGGCGGACCGGCTGCTTCTGAACCGGCATGTGCGGTACTGGGGGGACGACGTTGCGGTCGTCATCGCCGAGGACGAGGTTGCCGCCGCGCAGGGCGTGCGGGCAATCGCGGTGGAATACGAGGATCTCCCGTTCGTTCTCGATCCGCAGGAGGCCATGCAGCCCGGCGCGCCGACGCTGCATGAAGCGTTCCCGGACAATGTGTTAAAGCATACCAGTTCAAGGCTCGGCAGCTATGCGGAAGCGATTCAGGCCGATGGGCTATTACGAGTCGAAGGCTGGTACGAAACGCCGACCGTGCAGCACGCACACATCGAAAATCACGGCTGCTTTGCCTACATGGAAAACGGGCGCATTGTCGTCGTATCCTCAACACAGATCCCGCACATCATCCGCCGCGTCGTCGGGCAGGCGCTCGGCCGTCCGTGGGCGGATATCGAAATCATCAAACCGTATATCGGCGGAGGGTTCGGCAACAAGCAGGATGCGCTGTATGAACCGCTTTGCGCCTGGTGCTCCACGATGGTCGGCGGCCGCCCGGTGCGGATCGACTGTTCGCGGGAGGAGACGTTCGTGTCCAACCGCGTCCGGCACGCAATCCGGTTCCACATCGTTTCGTGGCTGAAGCCGGACGGGACGTTTGCCGCCCGCAAGGTCGAGCTGTTCTCGAACCAGGGCGCGTACGCGTCGCACGGGCATTCGATCGCGGCGAAGGCCATGGGCTCATTTGCGCAGCACTACCCCTGCCCGAACATGGAGTGCGACGCATGGACGGTGTTCACGAACCGCCCCGCTGCGGGCGCGATGCGCGGCTACGGGATGCCGCAGGCGACGTTTGCGGACGAAAGCAACATCGACGACTGCGCCAAGGCGATCGGCATGGACCCGCTCGAATTTCGGCGGCTGAACATCATGCCCAAGGGCTTTCATGACAACTTCTCCGGCAACACGAACTATTACGACACCTACCGCGAATGCATGAAAAAGGGCGCCGAAGCGATCGGCTATGAAGAGAAGCGGCAGGCATACGGGCACGATACCGGAAATCTAAGGCGCGGCATCGGTCTTGCGACGTTCTGGTACAACACCGCGGTCTATCCGATCTCGCTTGAAACCTCGTCGAACCGGATGCTCCTAAACCTCGACGGCACCGTGACCATGCAGTGCGGCGAAACCGAGATCGGGCAGGGCGCGGACACGGCGTTTGCCCAGATGGCGGCCGAAGCGATCGGGCTGAAGAGCTATCGGGATGTGCGCGTCGTCTCCTGTCAGGACACCGATATCACCCCGACCGGGCTCGGCGCTTATGCCTCGCGCCAGACGTACGTTGCCGGGTTCTCGATCCGCCAGACCGCCGACCTCCTCCGGGAAAAGATTCTGCGCTACGCAACCGATCTCACGCGCCAGGCGATCGCGAATATGGATATTCGCGAGGGCAATATCGTCCGTAAGGGCGACGGCGAAGTGCTGATGAGCCTCCGTGAGCTTGCGATGACCGCGCAGTACAACCCCGTTCACAGCGAGCATATCACCGCCGAATCGACGTATACGATCCGCAACAATGCGTATTCGTTCGGCTGTACGTTTGCCGAGGTCGAGGTGGATGTCGCGCTCTGCAAGGCAACCGTGACGCGGATCGTCAACGTGCACGACTGCGGGAATCTGATCAACCCCGCGCTTGCGACGGCGCAGGTGCACGGCGGCATGTCGATGGCGATCGGGTTCGGGCTCTCCGAACAGCTCCTGTTCGATCCGAAAACCGGCAAGCCGCTCAACAACAATCTGCTCGACTATAAGCTCTCCACGGTGATGGATCATCCGGACCTTGAGGCGCTGTTCATCGAAAATCCGGAGCCGACCTCGCCGTTTGGCACCAAGGCGCTCGGCGAACCGCCGGCCTGCTCCGGCGCGCCTGCGATCCGGAACGCAATCCTGCACGCCACCGGCGTCGCGATCGACCGCACGCCGATCAATCCGCATGTGCTGTACGCCGAATTCCACAAGGCGGGACTCATTCACGACGTTTGGCTCGACAAGGAGGAACCGAAGCATGTATGACATCAAAGCGCTGTACGAAGCCGCGAGCGTGGAAGACGCGATCCGGCTTCGGCTCGAACATCCCGAAGCGCAGATCATCGCGGGCGGGAGCGACGTGCTCGTTCAGATGCGCGAAGGCAAGCGCGCCGGCAAGGAGCTGATCTCGATCTACGGCATCGACGCGCTCCGCGGCGTCACGATGGAGCCGGACGGCACGATTTGCATCGGTTCGCTGACGAGCTTTTCCCACATCACGCGCGACCCGATCGTGCAGCGGTACATCAACGTGCTCGGCGAGGCGGTCGATCAGGTCGGTTCGCCGCAGATCCGCAACATCGGCACGATCGGCGGCAATACCTGCAACGGCGTCACGAGCGCGGACTCCGCTTCCACGCTGCATGCGCTCGAAGCGATCGTGGAGCTGACCGGCAAAAACGGCGTGCGCCGCATCCCGATCCATGACTTTTACCTCAAGGCCGGCGTCGTCGATCTTCGCGGGGAGGACGGCGAAATCCAGACCGCGATCCGCATTCCCAAAGAAAGCTACGAGAACACCTACGGGCATTACATCAAGTACGGCATGCGCAACGCGATGGAGATTGCGTCGCTCGGGTGCAGCGTCAACGTGCGTCTCTCGCCCGACAAACAGACGATTGAGCGCTGCCGCATTGCCTACGGCGTGGCGGGACCCGTCCCGATGCGCGCGCCGAGCGCGGAAGCGATCGCAAACGGCAGCCGCATCACCGAACAAATGGTCACCGAGTTTGCGCTCGCGGTACTCGAGGACATCCGCCCGCGCGATTCCTGGCGGGCAAGCAAAGCGTTCCGGCAGCACATCGCCGTGGAAATGGCACAGCGTGCGCTGATCCGGTCGATCGAACTGGCGGGAGGTGGAATCGCATGAGCCAATATAAGCTCGTTCACTGCAACATCAACGGGAAGGACGTGGAGCGCATGGTCGATGTGCGCGCTTCTTTGACCGATATGCTCCGCAACGACTATCGGCTGACGTCCGTCAAGAAGGGCTGCGAGGTCGGGGAATGCGGCGCGTGCAACGTACTGATCGACGGCGAAGCGTTCAACTCCTGCATCTATCTGGCGGTCTGGGCCGAGGGCAAGCACATCCGCACGCTCGAGGGCCTGATGGGGCCGAACGGCGAGCTCTCCGATATCCAGCAGGCGTTTCTCGACGAGACCGCCGTGCAATGCGGCTTCTGCACGCCAGGATTCTTAATGTCCGCCGTTGAGGTGCTCGAATCCGGCAAGCTCTATTCGCGTGATGAGCTTCGCAAGCTGCTTTCCGGCCACCTATGCCGCTGCACCGGCTATGAAAACATCCTGAACGCCGTTGAGAAAACCATGAAGCGTCGGCACGGGATTCCGGTCGATTGAATCCGATTCGGTTTTCAAGGTGCTCTTGCCGCCTCCGGGCGGCTTTTTTGTACAATTCGGGCGTCCTGCGCCGGGTCCTTGCTCTTCTCAAAAATTCTGTTCACCCGCGCCGAAGGCATCCCGTCTTGCTTCTTTGACCGCCTCAGCTGTCCTCCGCCCCCTTTTTTACAAATACGGTATAGGCGGGTATTGATATACTTTTTTGTTGATCAATACTTGTTACTCTCAGTAATTACTACTGTGGGAATTTCCGACGCCGGGCCGCCCGCCGCCGGGATTTCCGACGCCGGGATTTCCGACGCCGAAAAACCCGCTCCCGAAAACGCGTGTTTCCCCCTGCGATGCTACTGTATCACAGGGGGAAGCCTTTGGATTCCCATGTTTTGTTCACATTTCAGCCCGCAAGATACGCTCGGCAAAGCCGCCGGACGATGTCCGTAAACCCGTTCGAATCGACCGTCGCGTCCGGATAGAGCGGCACCGTGCCGAGCAGTTCCCCGCCCGCATCGTAAAACGTCGCCGTGCCGACGGACACCGCGGGGTCGAGCGGCGCAAGCAGCGTCTCCGGCACCTCAAACTGCGTCACGATCCCGCCGTCCGCCTTGTTCATCAGATACACCGTCGTTTCGAGCGGAACGAGATTCACGCTCTTTTGATCGCCGTACAGCACCGGAACGTCGGTTAAAAGCGGCTCATTCGCCGTTGCGGGGGTTTCGAGCCGGTAGTTTGCAAACGCGTTGTCGAACAGCTTCGTTGCCTCCGAAAAGCGCGCCTCGCTCGTCGGGCTTCCGATCACTGCGCAAAGATACGTCATATCGTTTCGCTTGGCGGCAAACAAGCCGCAGTACCCGTCGGTCTTGGAGCTGCCCGTTAAAAGCCCGAAACAGCCCGAATACGAGCGCACCATGCGGTTGGCGTTGACCAGCTCCGTATCGCTGCGCCCCGCGTGCGGCAGTTCATCCATGTACCGTCCGCTGTAATCGAGATACGTTTTGCTCGAGAGCGCCGCGTTGCCGAGCTTAATCAAATCCTCACAGGAGAACAGCGTCCCCGTGCCGAGGCTGTTTTCCATCGCGACGTCCACGCCCGCTTCCTTTAAGATCACGCCGATGTTGTTCAAGAACACCTCTTCCGAGCCGAACGCGTTCTCCATCAGCGCCGTGATCGCGTCGCCCGCCGAGATCATAACGGCCGCCTTGATCAGCTCCTCCGCGCGAACGCGCTCCCCCGCCTCCAAAAACGCGGTCGGGCCCGAGACCTTGCTCGCCTTTTTGGAGACCTCCATCTCCGTATCCGGCGCGATCAGACCCGTGTCGAACGCGCGGCACAGCGTTAAAATCGCGGGCAGCTTCGTCAGCCCCGCCACCGGCAGCGGGTCCGAAGCGTTCTGTTCCGAAAGCACCGCAGCGCTTCCCGCAGGCATCAAAAGCTCCGCCTTGGCCGTTTTCGATTCGGCGGCGGCAAACCGCGGCAGCAGCAGCGCCGCGCACAAAACGATCATCCAATATTTTCGCATAGTCATCCCTCCGGTAGTACACTATGCGCCTCGAACCAAAAACAGAACGGCACCGATCGGTCTTGATCGGTACCGTTTGAAGCCGTTTACAGGGGTTCAGAAGAGATCGGAAACGATCCGATCCACCAGACGCGTGAACTGCGCCGACGCGCGATCGGCCGCCTCCGTAACCTCCGCATGGGACAGCGGCTGATCCAGGATTCCCGCCGCCGCGTTCGTGATCAGCGAGATTCCGACGACGCGCATGCCGCAATGCGCCGCGGCAATCGCCTCCGGCACCGTGGACATCCCGACGGCGTCCGCGCCGAGCGCGCGTGCCATGCGAATCTCCGCCGGCGTTTCGTAGCACGGGCCGGACATCATCAGATACACACCCTCCGCAAGCGGGATTCCGTCCGCCTCGGCAAGCGCCTTGAGCCTGCTTCTCAGCGCACGGTCATAGACGTTCGAAAGATCCGGGAACCGCGGCCCGAACGCATCGAGGTTCTTGCCGATCAGCGGATTCGAGCCGGACAGATTGATGTGATCCGAAATCAGCATCAGCGTTCCCGCCGGGAAATTCACGCCGCCCGCCGCGTTGGTGATCAGCAGCGATTCGACGCCGAGCCGCTTCATCGTGCGAACGCCGAGTGCCAGCATCGATTGCGGATAGCCCTCGTAATAATGGAACCGTCCCTGCATGACGATGACGGTCTTGCCCGTCTTTTCCCCAACCACGAACCGGGACGAATGCCCAACGACGCCGGAGACGGGAAACCCTTCGATCGACGCGTAATCGACCGTACGCTTGTTTTCGAGCGTTTCGGCATAGCCGCCGAGCCCGCTGCCGAGGATCAGTCCGATCCTCGCCCGATCGCCTCCGACCGCTTTCAAAGCAGCAACCGCGTTTTCAATAATCCGTTCCTGTTCCATCTTCAACCCTCCAGAATTTCATCGAGGAACGACGTGCCTTCGCGCCACGTCTCCCCGGTCAGGTACGCAAAGATCGTCGCCCCGATGTCGTTGAACGCGGGACGGATGTGCAGATTCACGCCGGGCTTGATGTGCTTCCCCGCAATCAGCAGCGGAATATACTCGCGCGTGTGATCGGTTCCCGGATACGTCGGGTCGCAGCCGTGATCCGCCGTAATCATCAGAATGTCGCCTTCGCCGAGCCCGGCCATCAGATCGGGCAGCTTTCGATCGAAATACTCGAGCGCCTCGGCATAGCCCTCCACGTCGTTCCGGTGCCCATACAGCATATCCGTATCGACAAGGTTCGTGAAGATGAAGTCGCCGGTGCCGTCCTTCAAAAACCGCTCGGTTGCCTCGATGCCCGCCGGGTTGTTCTTCGTATGATCGACGATCGAGATCCCGCGGTGGCAGAAGATGTCTTCAATCTTGCCGATCGCGACGACGCTCTTGCCCCGCTCGGTGAGCCCGTCCAGAATCGTCGGCTGAAACGGCGCGAGCGCATAGTCCTTGCGGTTTTCGGTGCGCGTGTAATGACCGCTCGTTCCGGTAAAGGGCCGCGCGATCACGCGGCCTACGAGGTATTCTCCGACAAGCATCTCCCGCGCGATCTCGCACATGCGATACAGTTCCTCGAGCGGAATCACATCCCCGTGCGCCGCGATCTGAAACACGCTGTCCGCGCTCGTATACACGATCGGGCTGCCGGTTCGCACATGCTCGTCGCCGAGCTCCTGAATGATCGCCGTGCCGGACGCGACAACGTTGCCGATCGTTTTGCGGCCGATGCGCGCCTCAAACGCGTCCAGAAAGCCCCGCGGGAACCCGTGCGGATACGTTAAAAACGGCTTTTCGAGCGAGTAGCCCGCCATCTCCCAATGACCGCAGGTCGTATCCTTGGCATGCGTCTTCTCCGCGCACTTGCCGTACGCGCCCGTGATCGCTCCCTCGTAGGGCGGGAGCGTGCAGCCGTCGATCGCGGCGAGCCCGAGCGCCTTCATATGCGGCACGTCGAGCCGGCCGCGCTTATGGTAAATATTGCAGATCGTGTTTGCGCCTACGTCGCCGAACTCCGCAGCGTCGGGCAGGTACCCGATGCCCGCGCTGTCCAGTACGATCAGAGTGACCCGTTTTTTCATACAGCAATCCCCCTCTTCCGGTTCTGATACGGGTATTTTACCACATCCTTACGCGGCGCGTCAATCCTTCGCCCGATCAGAACAGGTTTTCATACATCTGTTGCGCGTCGATGCAGTAGCCGCGCGTGCTGTCGCTTAAAAAGACGTGCGTGACCACGCCGATCACCTTCCCGTTCTGCACCACCGGGCTGCCGCTCATGCCCTGCACGATGCCCCCCGTGCGCGCGACAAGGTCGCGGTCGATCACCTCGATCATGAACCCGTTCGTTTCGGGCGAAGCCTGCACATCGAGCCGGATCACGCGAACGCGAAAGCTTTTTGGCGCGTCGCCCTCCACCGTGGAGCGCATCTCCGCCTCCCCGAGCCGCACCTCTCCCGGGGAAGCGATCGGGTACAGCGGCGCGTTCGCCCCGGGTCGGTTCAACGTCCCCGCGATGCCGTAGGGCGTATTCTCCTTCAGCGTTCCGATCGAAGCGTCGTCGGCCATCGAAAAGACGCCGATCAGCTCGCCCGCCTGCCCGCCCGAGCCGCGCTCCACGCCCGTGACCGTCGCAGGATAGATGTTCCCGCCGCCGCTTTTCAGCAGAACGCCGGTATCCACGTCCGAAACGCCGTGGCCGAGCGCAGCGAACCGCAGCGATTCCGGCGCATAGAACGACAGCGTCCCGATTCCGGAGGTGCTGTCCCGCACCCAGACGCCGATGTGCAAAGCGCCGTCCGAATCCCGCACGGGCGTGACCGTTGCCCGAAATCGGTTCCCGTTGCGCTCGCAAAGCAGCAAAAGCGGCTCCTCCTTGTTGCAGTGCGTTAAAAAGTCCGCGCTGCTTTTGACCGATTCTCCGTCCACCGAAAGCACCACGTCGCCCGCCTTGAGCCCCGCTTCGGCCGCGGGATTGACGGTTCCGAACCCGGTACGGATCCCCCCGAGCCCGACGATCTGCACGCCGCGCGTCTGCATCCGGATCCCGATCGCCCTTCCGGACGCCGCAACGACCGGCTGCGTGCCGACCGTTTCGACCGTGCGCAGCGGCAGCACGCCCAAAAACCGAATGTCGATGTTCGCGCCCGTGCGATCCGAAAGGCGCTCGTCCCCGCTGCCCGAAACGGCTCCGAGAGGAGATTGCGTCGTCGAAAGCAGCGGCGCGCCCTCCGGCACCGATTCCAAAGCGCTTGCGCCGCAAAGCAGCCGCTGTACGGGCGGCGATCCGTACCACAGCAGCAACGCCGCGCACAGCACGGCGGACGTCCATTTTCTGATCATTTTCATGCCCGTAGTGTGTGCCGCGCGGCCCGCTCTCATACAAAAAAACGGTTGACAAACGGCAATAATAATATATAATTTATCCCGTGTGATGCAAAAAGGAGGAAATAACGGCATGAAACTGGCTATTTACGGATATGGAAACCTCGGAAAGGGCGTGGAAGCGGCGATTTTGCAGAACCCGGATATGGAACTGGTCGGGATCTTTACGCGGCGCGATCCGGCCGCGCTGAAAACGCAAACCGGCGCGCCGGTCTACGCGGCAAGCACGCTTCCCTTGTATCGCGATACGATCGATGTGGTACTTCTGTGCGGCGGCAGCGCAACGGATCTGCCCAAAATGACCCCGCAGCTTGCGAAGGACTTTTGCGTGATCGACAGCTTTGATACCCATGCGAAGATCCCCACCCACTTTGCCGCGGTCGACGCGGCGGCCAAAGAAGGCGGCAAGCTCGCGCTGATCTCGTGCGGATGGGATCCGGGCCTGTTCTCATTAAACCGCCTCTATGCAAGCGCGATTCTGCCCGACGGCGCGGACTATACCTTCTGGGGACGCGGCGTGAGCCAGGGACATTCCGACGCGATCCGCCGCATTCCCGGCGTGATCGACGCGCGCCAATACACGGTACCGATCCCCGCCGCGCTCGAAGCGGTCCGCAGCGGAAAAATGCCCACCCTGACCACGCGGCAAAAGCACCTGCGCGAATGCTATGTCGTAGCGAAGCCGGACGCGGACAAAGCTGCAATCGAAACCGCGATCAAGACGATGCCGAACTACTTTGCCGACTACGATACGACCGTTACGTTCATCTCCGAAGAAGAAATGCAAAACAATCACAGCGCACTTCCGCACGGCGGCGTCGTGCTCCGCAGCGGAACAACAGGTCTAATGGGCGAGCACCGGCACACGATCGAGTATTCGCTCAAGCTCGATTCGAACCCCGAGTTTACGGCGAGCGTCCTCGTCGCGTACGCGCGGGCGATCGGCCGCATGGCAAAGCGCGGCGTCACGGGCTGCTGCACGGTGTTCGACATTGCGCCCGCCGACCTCTCCCCGCTCTCCGGTGAGCAGCTCCGTCAATCGATGCTGTAAACCAAACGTCCGAAATGAACCGTCTCGATCGATTCGGGACGGTTTATTTATTTATTTTGTAAACAATTGAAAAATAAATTGCAATTTGTTATTTATGGGTGTAAAATTCCTGTACGCTTGCGAGCAGTTCGTTCCGGCAAGCCGGTTCGGCGACGTCTTTTCAGGTATGACCGACAGCGCCGCCAAAGCGGAATTCTGTCGAAACGGCCAACCGCGCGAGGAATGCCGCACCTGCCCCTTCCTGCCCGACTGTACCGCTTTCCGGAATTGTCCGGTCCGGGAATACCATTGCCGCGAAATGCACGAGCTGCTTTTGAAGGACACGCTCTGCCGCATGATCGATCAAAAAGACGATGTTTCGGACGCGGACACCCCGCGCTGCTGAATAAATGCAAAAAAGACCGCTTCGATTCCACGGAGCGGTCTTATGTTTTATGGGTTATTCGCCTTGGTATTCCGTCCAGTAGGCTTCCTTGCCGTCGAAGTAGTACGCAACGCGATCGACGTGCTTGAACCCGGACACGATATCGTCAAGCTTGGAGCCGTAGGTATTGAATGCCTCCTCGGTGAAGTAGACCTGCAGCACCCTTGCGCTTGCGAACGCGCCGTTGTCCCACTCGGTCGGGAACGAATTGGGCTCGGTCAGCCAGAGCATATACACATACTCGAACATGCCGCAGAACGCGCCGTAGCCGACCTTTGTCAACGTCGACGGAATGGAGATCGTGACGATGTGATCATACGGCGCGGTGCCGTTTTTCACGTACTCGGGATGCTGCGCGGCCTCCTCGGGCGTGAACCAATCGTATTGCCAATTTTGATAGAACGTGCGCCCGCACTCGCTGAACGCCCATTCATCCGCAAACTCCACGCCCTCTTCGATCGTGATCGTCATCACATCGGGGCAGCTTGCAAACGCGCTGTTCGGCACCGTCTTGAGCGTACCCGGAACCGTGATGTTCACAAGCCCCGTCTGATAGCACGCGCTCTCGCCCATCGATTCGAGCGCGGAGAGGTTCAGTTCCTTCACGCCGAGCCGCCCCGAGAAGGCGTGCTTGCCGACCGATTGAATCGTATCCGGCAGCGAGATCGACTGCAGCGTCGTATCGTTTGCATAGGGATCCATCACAAAGTAATCGCCGAGCGCGGTGCAGCCTTCGCCGATCGTGAGCGAGGTCGCTTTCAGGCTCTGCATGATGTTATAATCGGAAAGGTCCGCGTTCGGGCCGATCTCGACCGCGGTAAAGTTCGCCTCAATCAACGCGTTGTGCTCATAGACCGTTCCGCTCGCAGGGCATACGAACCGGCCCGTGCCGTTGCCCGCCTGATTGAACGCGCCGGACTGAATCCGCGCGACCGTATCCGGCAGGATCACATCGCCGAGCGACGCGCACCCGCGGAACGCCTCCGAACCGATCGTAACGAGCCCGCTGCCGAACGAAACGGATTCCAGCGCGGTACAGCCCTCGAACGCATGGTAATCGATGTACGTCAGCGAGTTCGGCAGCACGACGCTCTTTAAATTGGTGCAATCGCGGAACGCGCCGTACTCGATGTAGCGGATGCCTTCGGAAAGAACGACCGACGTGATGCTGCGATTGCCTTTGAACACGTTCGTGTTGATGCCGACGACCTCGCTCGTCCCGACGACCGCCGGAATCACAAGATCGGTCGCCGTTCCGGTATAGCCGGACAGCTCCGCAATCGTATTGACCTCGTAGCCGTCCGCATTCTTGCGATCGTCCTCCGGGTTGTGGAAGGACGCCGGATCGGTCACGACCGCGTTCATCACGGTTTCAAACGTTTCGGTCTTCGTGTACGCCCAGAAATCGTCGTCGCTCTGCCAGTCGTACAGGTTCAGCTTCATCGACAGCGCATGGTACTCGGTAAAATCGGTAAACAGCTCGAGCGACTTGAGCGTCGATTCGGACAGCGTCGACGTCCGAACCGCGCCGTACCACGTTCTGCCGCCGAAGTTCAGCGTCTGATACGATTCGGCGATGTATCCCGCCGCGACCTTCGGATCGGCGTAAATCGAGGAACCGAAGTAGATCGAGCCGCGCGTCGCGCCGCCGATCGCAGCCCAGATCGTATGGTCGCCGTCGGACGAAGTGCTCCACCGTGCGGGGAACGAAACGCGAAGCCCCGGGATCGCGACCTCCTTCAGGGCGCCGCTCTCCACAAACGTGATGCCGTGCAGCAGCGTATTCAGCGCGGGATCCGCAAGCACCGGCGCGATCGGATCGGTCGTGTTCTCCGGAAGCGAAACGTCCACTTCAAGACCGCCCCACGGTCCGACGATCGTATCGCCGTACGAGAAGATCAGAATGGCATGCGCTTCGCGGTAGGACGTGGAATATCCCTGCTCGCGCTCGACCCAGTTCGGATTGCGCTCGAACGAATAGAACGTTGCGGCAAATTTCGGATCCGCATACACGCCGGTCCGATCCTCGAACACCCGGTTCTGATAGAACCCGAATTCCTTGTTCCGTTCATACGAGCCTTTCAGGTTCGAAAGCGCGATCTCGGTTCCATGCACCGAAAGCGGCGTCAGCGTCGCGGTCCAGGCCCCGTCCGGCGCGGCAAACACGAGCGACGTTCCGGTATCGGTCGGCTGCTCCGGCATCGAAAGGTCCACCTTGAGCGCGATCGAGCCGTACTCGTATGCATACGTCCAATACGGCTCCGGCGTTGCCGTGGGCTCGGAAGGATTCGATTCGGGCTGCTTCGAATCCGCCGGCGCAGCGGTCGCTGCGGGCGATTCGGTCGGCTGCGGCTTGGTGCAGGCGAACACGCCCGCGATCATCAGCACGCAAAGCAGCAAAGCAATCAAGCGTTTCATACATACCTCCGCTGGGTAAATTTACCCCAAAGGGCGCGAAAATCCCGGATTTTCTGCTTCTATTCTATCCGCTCTCCCCCATCCCTGTCAACCAAAATGCAAGAAAAGAGGCTGCAAAAACGCAGCCCCTTTGAATGGATTCATCGATCAGTTGAAATTGACCTTGATCTCGTTGACCTTCTTGTTGTTCCAGAACATATACGCCCAGGCGGAGCTTCGCGCAACCTCGGTCGGCAGACACGGATTCGTGAAGTTGGAAACCTTGTCGTACCCGTAAATCTCGGCGAGCTCGATCGCCATCGTCTGCACCTCGGCGAGCTTATCCAAAAGCGCGACCGACGTGGACCTCAGGCCGTTGCTCTTTCCTTTCCGCGCCTTCTTCGCCTCGGAATCGGCCGACTTTTTCGCCTTCTTCAGCTCGCTCAGCGCGGTCTTGAACGCTTCAAACTTCTCGCGCTGCTCCGGCGTATACTTGCGCGTTTCGGCATACAGCATCCGACCCGGCGCTGGGTTCGTCTCCGGCGACGCATCGCCGCCCTCCGAGCCGCTGTCGCCGCCCTGATCCGCGTTGTCCGCAGGCGGTTCGCCCTTATACGTTGCCGTCACCGTGAATCCCGCGGAGGCCGAGCCGTCGATCCGGAACGAATAGAGATCCTTCACATCCTGATACGCGCGCTCGTTCTTATCCATCTCGATCGAATAGGCAATCTCCGCGCCATTCTCGGTCTTGGGCTGATTCCGGAAGCGGATTTCCCACTTGCCGTTCTTGTCCTCCTGGATCGAGCCCTTCCACGAGGTCGCATTGCCGTTCGCCATCAGCTTGACCGGCACCTCCTTGGGCCGTTTGCCGGCGGCGTTGTTGCTGTCGTCCCACTTGACCTTGACCGCAATATCGATCTTTTCCACCGCGGGTTCGGCCGTCGGCTGTTCGGTTGGCGCAGCGGTCGGGGCGGCGGTCGGTCCGTCGGTCGGAGCATCGGTCGGAGCATCGGTCGGCTCCGGCGTCTCATCGGATTCGGGCAGCATATCGTCCGCATCGATCAGCTTCTGCACGTACTTTTGCAGCGGTTCGCACAGGTTCAGATACTGATCATACAGCATCGCGCCCCAGCGATAGCGGCCGTAATTTAAGGTGTACTGCGTGTTTTGCGGAACCTCGATTCCGTAGACCTTTTGGATCACGTCGACGCGGTTCGCCTGATCGGTGAACAGGAAGTTCCAATGGAACAGCGTGACCGTCGACCCGCTCATCGAATAGAGCCCGATGTTCTCGCGATCGAGATTATAGGCAAACGTCGCAAGCGCGGCGGTCTGCGCCGGCGTGCAGTTCGTGAACAGCTCGCCCTTGAACGCATCCAAAATATCCGGAATCCGAACGATCAGATTGTCCTTTTTCATCTGGTCGAAGAAGGCGACCAGGATGCGCTTCTGCCGGTTCACGCGGTTCGCGTCGCCGACGTCCGAAGCCGAAAGGCCGTTGCCCGCCTTGCGTACGCGGCAGTAATCGAGCACCGCCTGCCCGTCCATATGCTGATAGCCCTTCGTATACGAGCGGCCCTGGATGCGATACGTCAGATCGAGATCGTAATCGAGCCCGCCGAACGCGTCGACGAGCTGCTTGAGCGAGGTCATCGTGACCGCATAGTAATATTCGACCGGGATGCCGCCGAGCATCCATTCCGCGGCTTCGCAGACCTTTTCGAGCCCGGCCGGGTTGAAATCGCCGTACGCGTCGTACAATCCGCCGCCGCAGTTCAGCGAAGCGTTCAGCTTATAGATGCCCTTGACGCCCGGAATCTCCGCATACGTATCGCGCGGGAGCGAGATCAGGTCGGCCCGGTTTTCGGCAAAATTGACCGAAAGCACCATCATCACGTCCGAATGCCATTCCTTCTTGCCGTTCCACGTGAGCCGCTCCTCGGAAAAGTCCACGCCGATCAGAAGGATGTTGACGATATCGCGATCCAAAAGCTCCTGATCCGCAAGGCTCTTCAGATGCTCATAGGGCATCGGCGTCGCGGTGACCTCCGGCGTACCGACAACCTCGGGCACAGGCGTCGTCTGTTCCGGATTTGGATGATCCGTCGGCGCGGGCGTGACGACCACGATCGGAGCATCCGACTCGATCGGCTTCTCCTCGGCTCTGCGGGCCGTACACGTGCCGGCGTTGCGGAAATCATCGCCCGTCCCGCCGAACAGGAACGTCGTCACCGGCGTGAGCAGCAGCGCGAGCACGATGCCGACCACGACGATGGCCGCCGCGATGATTCCGATGATAAGCAAACGTTTGTTGTGCAATGAAAAAACCTCCCTGTCCGGATTCTGTTCGTCCGTACTGATGCATATAGTTTACTCTCCGGCAAAAAAAAATTCCACACGATCGAGGATTTGTAACAAAGCTTTTACAAAAATGACGAATTTTCGAAGCCGGATTGTATCCAAAATGTCAAATATTTTCGTGTTGGAGAATTTTTACTTCCCAAAAGCAAAATATGTGGTATAATGTAATGGATTTCACAATACAAAATGGGATAAAATGGAATCATAGTTTTCGGAGGTTTTCATGATCGTAGTGATTCCGGCCTATGAGCCGGATGAAAAGCTGCTCGGCGTTGTCAACGGATTTTTGGGCCGCGTGCCCGAGTTTCCGATCGTTGTTGTGGACGACGGGAGCAAAAAGGAATGCAAACCGATCTTCGATACGCTCGAACAGAACCCGGCCGTGACCGTGCTGCACCATCCGCAAAATCGCGGCAAGGGCGCGGCGCTCAAAACCGCGTACACCTACATTGCGGAGCAGTATCCCCCCTCGGAGGGGATCCTCACCGTCGATGCCGACGGGCAGCATCTTTTGGGCGACTGCCTCAAGGTCTGCGCCGCATACGCGACGCATCCGGATCTTCTGATCACCGGCTCGCGCCGCTTCAAGGGCAAGGTGCCGTTCCGTAGCCGTCTCGGCAACGGGATCACGCGCGGCGTCTTCCATATCACGACGGGCAAGCGCGTGTACGATACGCAGACGGGGCTGAGGGCATTTTCGGTCAGCCGCGTTCCCGAAATGGTTGCGCTGAAGGGCGATCGGTACGAGTATGAGATTCATCAGCTTCTGTACTGCTGCACCAAGAGCACCGGCGTATACGAGGTCCCGATCGAAACGGTGTACATCGACGACAACAGCTCCTCGCATTTCGATACGCTGCGCGACTCCGCGAAGATCTATAAGGTCATCTTCAAGTTTCTCGGGCCGACGTTTCTGAAGTTCCTGTCCACGTCGTTCACCTGTTTTTTGATCGACTTTTTGAGCTTCTGTCTCGTCTTCTACGGCGTTGTCGCGCTGTTCGGCGGCTGGGATACCGCAAAGGCGCTGTTCTCGTTCGACCGCAGCGTCTCCTCCACCTGGGCCGAAAAGCTGCTCGCGCTGAACCCGATCGTGTTCGTCGGCGGCGGCTCGGTGCTGCGCATGGCTTCACTCGTGATTGCGCGGCTGATCTCCGGCTTCTGCAATTACCTTCTGAACCGGCGGTTCGTCTTCGACGGCGCGCAGAAGGAACGCGCGCTCGGCAAATACGCGCTCGTCGCGGCATCGGTACTCGTGCTCAATTGGCTGTTCATCGAGCTGTTTACCCGGATCGGCGTTCCGGCATGGCTCGCGAACGTGCTCGCGCAGACGATCTGCTACCCGCTCTCGTATATGATGCAGCGCATCTTTGTGTTTAAAAAACGAAAGGAACATCCGAATGGCTAAGAAAGACAAGTACAAGGTTCTCCGCATCATCGCAAGCGTGCTTGCGAACCTTCTGGGGATCCTCGCCGCGAACTATATCACGTTCTACATTCTCGACCATTACAACCCGGGAATGCATTTTGTTACGTACTCGACGTTCCCGCTCACGCAGTATCTGCATGTTATCCTCGCCGCGCTCGCCGTGATTACCGGGATTCTGTACCTGATTCTCTTCCGCCTCGGCGCGTTCAAGAAGAACTGGTTCCGTCCAAAACGGCTTGTGATCCTTCTGATTGCGGACATTTTGGTGGCAGGCGCGTTTGCGATGACCGTGAATACGCACGCGTTCGACTGGCTGCATCTACGGGACATCACCGAGGCGACGATCGTTGCCGTCGCAACGCCGGAGCCCACCGCAACGCCGGAGCCCACTGCAGTGCCGACCGCAACGCCCGAGCCCACGCCCGCGCCGGACGGATCGACCCCGGAACCGACCGAGGAGCCGACCGCGACGCCCGAACCCACCGCAACGCCGATCCCGGGTCTGCTCGGGGACAAGTATGCGGACAAGTTTACCGACGGGCAGGTTGTGATCTCCGAGCCGAACACGCAGGAAACGCTTGCGGACGGCACGGTGAAGACGCTCGTCTACTCCTACGCGAGTGACAAGGTCGTTGTGGAGATTTCGCATTATCAGCTCAAGAAGCTCGAATACCAGATCGCGGACCTGTACGTGCGCGACATCAAATCCCTTTGGGCGGACTACGCGGCAGGTTCGGGCGATACGCGCAAAGCCTCCGAATTCGGCCGCCAGCTCGGCGCGATCGTCTGCGTGAACAGCGACTACTTTGTAAACAACGCGACGAACGAGGGGCTCGTGATCCGCAACGGCTTCGTGCTGCGCAACAATCCCTGCATCAACGCCGATCTCTGCGTGATTTATCAGGACGGTTCGATGCGCTGCTACGAATGCAAGGGCGATCCGATCGACAACGACGCGATTCTCGGCCAGTATCCGTACCACTCGTTCTACTTCGGCCCCTCGCTGCTCGATGAAGCCGGAAACGCCAAGACCGAGTTTGCTTCGCCGCAGAACATCAACGGCGTGAACCCGCGCACCGCGATCGGTTACTATGAACCGGGCCATTACGCATTCCTGTGCGTGCTCGGCACGCGCTCGATGCACTCGCTCTCCGGCAAGAACCTCGGCAACGGGAATTCGCCGGGCATGAAGATGACCGAGCTCTCCAAGCTGTGCGCAGGCCTCGGCATGCAGGCGGCGTACAATCTGGACGGCGGCGGCTCCTCGAGCATGTACTGGAACGAGAAACTGTTTGGACACAATTCGCGCGCGACCAGCGATATCATCGCGATCGTCGACGCGCAGTAAGGAGGAACCGGACATGCGTAAAGCCAAGAAGATCATCGCAACCGTCGTTGCCGTACTGAGCATCGTCGTTTCGCTTATTTACCTCGTTCTGCTCGGGCTCTCCGCCTTTGGGAATCTGCCGGTTCGCGTGGAACCGAACTTTTTGATCATCGACTGGGCGTTCATCGCCGTTCCGATCCTCGCGCTGCTCTCCGCGGTGCTGCTGCAGGTTGCTTCGGTGAAAAAGAAGAAAAAGAAAAAACAGGACTATTGAGAAAAAAGGCTGTTGCGAAACTGCAACAGCCTTTTCTGTTTGTTCGGAACCGTCAATCGGAAAACAGGAGGGCGCGGAGCTCGTCGAACGTATCGACGACCGGGACGCCGCAGGCTTCGAGGCGCTTGCGGCTCTGGTGGCCGCCCGTCATCAGGATGCACTTGCACCCGACCGCGTTCGCGGCTTCGTAATCGTGATCCGTGTCCCCGATGAATATGACCTCGTTCAAGTTGAAATGATTGTCCCGAATATACGCCTTTGCGCGGTCAACCTTCGAAGTCGCAAAGTCGTCCGAAAGGCCGAGCAGCTCGCCAAAGTATTCCCCGACCCCGTAGAAAGAGGTCTGCTCCAGAAGGCGGCTCTGCTCCGACGCGGACAGCAGCGTTTGCGGAATCCCCCGCTCCTGCACATCCTTCAGCATCTTCAGCACGCCTGCCTTCAACGGGCAGGTTTGATATCCCTCGGCATACAGGTCGTGGAACTCGGCGGCAAGCTCCTCATACGGATACACCGAAAAATCGTACCCGATCTTGCGGTAATACTCGATGATCGGGAACCCGAAATTGTCCAGATAAAACGCGCGGTCCGGAATCGATTTGAGCCCGCGGTCGAGAAGCATCTTGTTCTCGATCCAATACGTGAACTCCATATCGTCCATGATCGTTCCGTTCCAATCCCAGATAATCAATTGCGGTTGTCCCATACGCGGCTGCCCCTTTCCGTTGCTATTGTTCTATTATAAAGGATTTGTGAACGGTTGGCAAGTGCGACTTGCAAGGGAGGCGCCCCGGGTGTATAATACAATAAAGAAGTATTGAGTTTTCGGAGGAACTTCCATGGCAAATACATCAACCGCAAAAAAATCGACCGCAGCAAAGTCCGCCGCGGCGAAGAAAGGGGCCCAAAAGAACAAGCGGACCGGCTCGGAACGCGTTGCGATTGAGATCTTCGGGATCGTGCTCGTCGCGCTCGGCGCGCTGTTCGGCATCTACCTGTACAGCGGATCCAACGGTATTCTCGGAACGATCATCAATTCCTTCCTGCTCGGCATGACCGGCGTCTTTGCGTACGCGGTGCCGGTGCTGTTTGTGCTGTTCGGATTCTTTGTGATCCTTTCCGGCCGGCGGAAGCGCTCGCGCGGAACGTATCTCAGCGCGATCATTGCCGTCTATATGATCATCTGCATTCTGCACCTTGCCACGTCGCAGACGCTGAAGAGCGTCAAGGGCTACGGCACGCCCGGCTACGGATTCGGCGACTACTTCACGCAGTTCACGAACGCGTGGAACGAATCGATCGCGTACCGCATCGGCGGCGGCGTGCTCGGTATGCTGCTGATGACTCCGCTCTATATGCTCGGCGGCTATGCGCTGTGCTACATCGTTGCGATCGCGGGGCTTCTGATCTGCCTCCTGCTGCTCACCGGCATTTCGATCAAGGCGTACACCGATCTGTTCGGCACAAAGGTGAAGGATAAGCTCGAAACCGTGAAGAACGAATATTTCTCGCCCGACGACGATTACGACGAGGAGGACGAGCCCGCTCCCGCGCCGAAGGAATGGAAGAAGGATTTTTCCGCGCGGCGCACCGAAAAGCGCAAGGAGAAGCCCGGGTTTGACGAGTGGTTCGATGTTCCCGCGCCCGATCCGGAGCCTGTTTCTCAAGCCGCATGGCGCGCGCCCGAAACGGCGCCCGTGCAGCCCGTAAGCATCCCGCGCTCGACCGCGCCGAAGACCGCCGCCGAAACGAAGCGGCGCGAGAACCGTCCGGATCCCGACAGCGCGGAATTCATGCCGTCGACCGCGAAGGTCAAACGCAAGAGCAATTTCCTGCTCGACGTGGACGAGGAGGATATCCCGACCTCCTTCCCGGTCGAACCCGAAGCGGAAGAAGCGCCCGCGTCGCAGCCCGAGCCGCCGAAGAAGCGTACCCGTAAAACCGCGGAGCCCGCAGTGGCCAAGGAAGAAGCCGCAGCGGACGAGGGCGATCTCATTGTGCCGGACGCGCCCAAAGACGCGACAGATCTGTATCTGCCGCCGCCCATCGACTGTTTGAACAAGTCCGAACAGACCTATGCGCAGGGTACGGAAAGCCCCGAGGGCGTTGCAAGGCTGCTCGAAGAAACGCTGCAGAGCTTCAACATTTCGGCGCAGGTGGTGAATTACTCGGTCGGCCCGGTCGTGACGCGGTATGAGCTCAAGCCCGCGCCGGGCATCCGCGTGAGCAAGATCGCCGCTTTGGCCGACGACCTTGCCTTGGCGCTTGCCGCCGCACGCGTCCGCATCGAAGCGCCGATCCCGGGCAAGTCCGCCGTCGGCATCGAGGTCCCGAACAAGGAGACCGCAACGGTGCTGCTGCGCGATATCATCGAAAGCCCCGAATTCCAGAACGCGAAATCGACCAGCACGATGGCGATGGGCAAGGATATTTCCGGCAAGGTCGTCGTCGCGGACCTCGAGAAGATGCCGCATATGCTGATCGCCGGTTCGACCGGTTCGGGCAAATCCGTCTGCATCAACGATATCATCATTTCAATGATCTACAAAGCCTCGCCGCAAGAGGTCCAGATGATCCTGATCGATCCGAAGGTCGTGGAGCTCTCGGTGTTCGGCACGCTGCCGCACCTCAGAGTCCCGGTCGTGACCGAGCCGAAGAAGGCCGCAAGCGCGCTGCGCTGGGCCGTCAACGAAATGGATCAGCGGTACCGCAAGTTCAGCGAAGTCGGCGCGCGCAAGCTCTCCGGCTACAATGCCGCGATCGACGATCCGAAAAAGCGCATGGGCAAGCTCGTGATCATCATCGATGAGCTTGCCGACCTGATGATGGTCGCGCCCGAGGACGTCGAAGATTCGATCTGCCGCATCGCGCAGCTCGGCCGTGCCGCGGGCATCCATCTGATCGTCGCAACGCAGCGTCCGAGCGCGGATATCATCACGGGGCTCATCAAGGCGAACATCCCCTCGCGGTGCGCGTTTGCGGTCAGCTCTTCGATCGACAGCCGCATCATTCTCGACGCAACGGGCGCCGAAAAGCTGCTCGGCCGCGGCGATATGCTGTTTCATCCGAACGGCGCCGGCAAGCCGACCCGCTGCCAAGGCGCGTTCGTTTCCGATGAAGAGGTGGAGCGCGTGATGGCGCACTTCAAACGCAATACGGTGCAGTTCGATGAGGATGTGCTGAATGAAATCAACAACGAGGCCAAGGGCGGCGCGCAGGGCGGCGTCTTCGGCGAAGGCAAACAGGAGGACGAGCTGCTCGGCGAAGCCGTGCGGGTCGTGATGGAAAACGGGCAGGCGTCGATCTCGATGATCCAGAGAAGGTTACGCGTCGGCTACGCAAGAGCCGCCCGCCTTGTCGATATGATGGAGCAGGCCAAGTACGTTTCGGGCTTCGACGGCAGCAAGCCGCGGCAGGTGCTGATCACGCAGGCTGAATACAACCGCGTCTTCGGCGGCGGCGAAGCGGTTGACCCCGAGCCGGACGCAGAGGACAATGTCCCGTTTGACGATTATGAGGTGAGTGAAGAATGAACGTCGGTGTGATTTCGCTCGGCTGCGCGAAGAACCAGGTCGATACGGAGCATATGCTCGGCATTCTCCGCGCGGCGGGCTACGGGTTTACGCCCGATCCAAGCGAGGCGGAGATCCTGATCGTGAACACCTGCGGGTTCATCGTTTCCGCAAAGGAGGAATCGATCGAAGCGATCTTCGAGATGGCACAGTATAAGAAGACCGGCAAATGCCGGCTGCTCGTCGTGACCGGATGCCTCTCGCAGCGGTACCGCAAGGAGCTCCCGCCCGAGATGCCCGAGGTGGACCTCTTCCTCGGCGTGCGCGAATACGAATCGCTCCCCCGCCTGCTTGCCGAAAAGCTCGGTCAGCCGTGCAAAACGGTGGCAAAGGCCGAACGGCTGCTCGTCAGTCCGCCGTATCGCGCGTACTTACGCGTCGGCGACGGGTGCAACAACCGCTGCACCTACTGCGCGATCCCCTTGATCCGCGGAAACCTTGCGAGCGTGCCGATCGAACAGCTCGTGGACGAGGCCAAACGGCTTACGGACAGCGGCGTTACCGAACTGTCCGTGATTGCGCAGGATACCTCCGGCTACGGAAAGGACCTTTACGGCGCGCCGCGGCTGCTCCCGCTTTTGAAGGAGCTGAACCGGATCGACGGGCTGCATTGGGTGCGGCTGCTGTATACGTATCCCGATACGGTGACGCCGCAGCTTTTGGACACGCTTGCCGAGGGCGAAAAGCTCGTTCCGTATCTCGACATCCCGCTGCAGCACTGCAACGACGATGTGCTGCGGCGCATGAACCGGCGCGGCAGCAAGGCGCATATTACGGGCGTGCTCGATCACCTGTACCGCAACTATCCCGATTTTACGCTGCGCACGACGATGATGGTCGGATTCCCCGGCGAAACTGACGCGCAGTTTGAAGAGCTTTTGCAGTTTTTGCGCGACTACCCGTTCGACCGCGTCGGCACGTTCCCGTTCTCGCCCGAGGAGGGGACGAAGGCCGCTTCGATGCCGGATCAGGTTCCGGAGGACGTGAAGCAGGCGCGCTACGACCGGCTCATGGCACAGCAGCAGCAGATCTCCCGGGCGCGCAACGAGCGCTGGATCGGACGCACGCTGTCGATGCTCGTCGAGGAGACCGGGCCGGACGGCACGTACGGCCGCACAATGCGCGAAGCGCCCGATGCGGACGGCATGGTTTGCGTCGCCCCGTCCTGGCGGCATGAACCGGGCATGTATCTGCCAATCCGCATTACGAAGGCGGACGCCTATGATCTGATCGGAGAACCCGTATGAATCTGCCCAACAAATTGACCATACTGCGTATCCTGCTCGTGCCGGTTTACGTGTGCGCGTTCTATCTGCCCGCGTGGTTCGGCGTTTCGGAGGACGTTTCGCATTGGATCGCCGCGATCATCTTCGTGCTCGCCGGTATCACCGATTCGCTCGACGGCAACATCGCCCGCAAGCGCAATCTGGTGACCGATTTCGGAAAATTCATGGATCCGATTGCGGATAAGCTGTTAGCCTGCTCGGCGATGATCCTGCTCTCGGCGTTTGGCCATCTGCATCCGATCGCCGCGATCCTGTTCATCGCCCGCGAATTCGTGATCTCCGGGTTCCGGCTCGTCGCCGCAAAGAAGGGCGTTGTAATTGCCGCAGACGCGCTCGGCAAATGGAAGACCGTGCTGCAGATCGTTTTCATCGTGATGCTGACGCTCGTGCCCTGCACGCCGTTCCGCTTTCTTGCGCCGTATTTCAACGTGCTGGCGCAGGCGGTCATGCTGGCTGCGCTTTTGCTCTCGATCCTTTCCGCCATTCAATACATTCGCCGCAACAAAGGAGTGATTGACTTCCATGATTGCTGAACTGATCTGCGTGGGAACCGAGCTTTTGATGGGGCAGGTCACCAACACGAACGCGCAGTTTCTTTCCGAAGCGCTTGCGCCGAGCGGGATAGACCTGTACCACGAGATCGTCGTGGGCGACAACGCGGCGCGGCTGAAAGAAGCGGTCCAAACTGCGCTGAGTCGCGCCGATATTCTGATTCTCTCCGGCGGGCTCGGCCCGACCGACGACGATCTGACCAAGGAGACCGTTTCCGAAGCGCTGGGGCTGACGCTCGAATTCTATCCCGAGGAGTGGAAGCGCATCGAGGAATACTTTGCAAGGACCGGCCGCACGCCGGCATCGAACAATCGCAAGCAGGCGATGTTCCCCCGCCCCTGCATCATCCTTCCGAACCCGAACGGCACCGCGCCCGGATGCATCCTGGAGCAAAACGGCAAAGCGGCGATCCTGCTGCCCGGCCCGCCCCGCGAGCTGAGGCCGATGTTTACCGACTACGCAATGCCGTACCTGTTAAAGCGCAGCGGTCATAAGCTGTACTCGAGGGAGTTGAGGATCTTCGGCATCGGGGAAAGCGATGTGACGGATCGGCTCGCCGATCTGATCCGGTCGCAAACGAATCCCACGATCGCGCCGTATGCCAAAACGGGCGAAGTGACCCTGCGCATCACCGCGCGCTGCCAAAGCGAAGCCGAGGGCGAAGCGCTCGTTTGCCCGATGATCGATACGATCCGAACAAGGCTCGGCAACGCGGTGTACTCCGATCGCGGGGAACCGCTGCCGCTCGTTTGCCACAATGCGCTGATTGCGCGTAAGGAAACGCTTGCCGTTGCCGAGAGCTGCACCGGCGGACTCTTGACCTCCGCGTTTGTGGACCTTCCCGGAAGCTCCGCCTACCTCATCGAGGGCGCTGTGACCTACGCAAACGAAGCCAAAATGCGCAGGCTCGGCGTTTCGAAGGCAACGCTCGATACCTTCGGCGCCGTATCCGCCGAATGCGCACGCGAAATGGCCGAGGGGCTCCGCGCCCGCGCGAACACGACCTATGCGCTCGCCACGACCGGGATCGCCGGTCCTGACGGCGGCACGCCCGAAAAGCCCGTCGGCACCGTATACGTCGCGCTGGCCAAGGAGGGCGAAACGATCGTGAAACGGCTGCAGCTGTTCGGCAACCGCGAGCGGATCCGCACGGTCACGGTTTTGCAGATTCTGGACATTTTTCGCCAAAACCTCTTTACTTACTGATAAATTTGTATTATAATAAAGAAGCTCACGGAGCGTTACAGTTTTTTGTACAAGGAAGGAAATACGAGAGTTATGTTGGAAAAAGAGAAAGCATTGGAGATCGCGCTGAGCCAGATTGAGAAGCAGTTCGGCAAGGGCGCGGTCATGAAATTGGGCGACGCTCCGAAGGTGGCGGTTTCCGTGATCCCGACCGGCTGTATCGATCTCGATATCGCGCTCGGCGTAGGCGGCGTTCCGCGCGGCAGAATCGTGGAGATCTTCGGGCCGGAATCCAGTGGTAAAACCACGATCGCGCTGCACATTGTGGCGCAGGCGCAGAAGATGGGCGGTACCGCCGCGTTTATCGACGCGGAGCATGCGCTCGATCCCGTGTATGCGCAGAACCTCGGCGTCAACGTGGAGGATCTTTACGTCTCTCAGCCGGACAACGGCGAGCAGGCGCTCGATATCACCGAAGCGCTCGTGCGCTCCGGCGCGCTCGATATCATCGTGGTCGACTCCGTGGCCGCGCTCGTTCCGAAAGCCGAAATCGAGGGCGATATGGGCGACGCGCACGTCGGTCTGCAGGCGCGGTTGATGTCGCAGGCGCTTCGGAAGCTCACCGGCGCCGTTTCGAAATCGAACACGGTCATCATCTTCATCAACCAGCTGCGTGAAAAAGTCGGCGTGATGTTCGGCAATCCCGAGACGACGACCGGCGGCCGCGCGCTGAAGTTCTATGCCTCGATCCGCATGGACGTTCGCCGGGTCGATACGCTCAAGAGCGGGACCGACGCGGTCGGCAGCCGCACGCGCGTCAAGGTCGTGAAGAACAAGGTCGCGCCCCCGTTCCGCGTTGCCGAGTTCGATATGATGTTCGGCGAGGGCATCTCCCGCGAGGGCAGCGTGCTCGACCGCGCAATCGATCTGAAGATCGTGCAGAAGTCCGGCTCCTGGTTCTCCTACGGCGACCTCAGAATGGCGCAGGGCCGCGAGAACGCGCGCACGTTCTTAAAGGACAATCCCGAGCTTTGCGATGAGATCGAAGCGAAGATCCGCCAGAAGCTTGAGGACGATCGCAAAAAGGCGGAAGCCGAGGCCGAAGCGAAACGCCAGGCGCGCGAGCTTGCCCGCACCTCCACGGCCATCGAGGGTCCGGAGTTTTAACCTTGCCCCAAAAATCAATGTCCCCTTGTCCAACGGACAAGGGGGTTTTTCTTTTTTCTCCGTTACTCGATGGCGGTCAGCGGCTCGCTGTACCGTTCCTGCTTTTTCGCACGGACAAAGAACGCAATCATCAGGCCGATCAGCACGAGATCGGTAACCGCAAGCAGTACGCCGATGACGGCAAAGGCTTCGTTTCGCTCGATCAGCTCGGGCGTCAGCGAGAAATCATACAGGCCATGGAGAAAAAACGGAATCCCAAACGCGAGAACGCCGTAGCGCTTTTTGCCGGTCGCAAGCCGTTTTCCGTAGAACCGGCCCATCAAGAACGCGTAGCCGACGTGACCCATCGTGAATCCGCGCACGAGCATCATGATCGGGCTTGCGTCGATCGCATACGGAAGATCCTCCATGAGCCCGAACGCCGTGCCGATGATGACCATATAGGCCACAACATCCGCCCAGGAATCCGCATGAAACTTCTTTTTCAAAAGGAACCGGAACGCAAGGTACTTGATCAATTCCTCGGCAAACGCGAGCACGATGAACGTATACAGCGCTTTGTACACGAGCACATCGACCGTTCCGAGCACGGAAATCCGGAGAAATCCAGTCAAAAAGAACAGAACCCCCGAGAGCAGCAGGATCGGCGCGACGGAAACAAGACCGCGGATCAAAGCCGAATTGCAGCTTTTGCGATACAGCGCGTCGTCCTTTTTGCGCCGATACATCCACACAAGAATCAGCACCGACGGGATCAGGCTGGCGATCAGAATCAGAATATTGATGAGCACGGGTTCACTCCCCCCTTTCGCTTTTCGCAGAACCAGTTTACCACGACTTTCCGGCGGATGCAAGGGTTCCGATGCACCACTTTGCCCGATTTGGAATACGATACGAAAAGGAACGTGTTCGGAGGTTTTCTATGATCCAGTCGCTTGCATCCCTTCCGCTCGGCAAGCCTGCCGAAATCGTTTCGGTGCTGACCGATTCCGATCTAAAGCATCGGCTGAGCGATCTCGGGCTCACGCCCGGCTGTCCGGTGCGCTGTATCTACGGCGCGGCCTGCGGCGATCCGCGCGCTTACCTTGTGCGCGGAACCGTCCTCGCGATCCGCAACGCGGACGCAAGAGGAATCGAGGTGCGCGTATGGGATTGACACGGTCCAGCACCGGGCGCGGCATCCGTGCCTTTTCCGAATCCTCGGCCGCCGTGCCGACGATCGCGCTGATCGGGAACCCGAACGTCGGCAAATCGACGCTGTTCAACGCGCTCACCGGGCTGCATCAGCACACCGGCAACTGGACGGGCAAAACGGTGGAGAACGCGGAAGGATTCTGCGTGCATCGCAAAGAACGGTACCGGATTGTCGATCTGCCCGGCACCTACTCGCTCATCGCGCACTCGCCCGAGGAGCAGCTTGCCTGTGACTACGCCTGTTCCGACAAGCCGGACGCCGTCGTCGTGGTTTGCGACGCGACAGCGCTCGAGCGCACGCTGCTGCTTGCGCTGCATCTGATCCGACGGACGCAGCGCGTCGTCGTCTGCGTGAACCTGTTGGATGAAGCCAAAAAGCGCGGCCTTTCGATCGACCTGAAGCAATTGGGGCAAAGGCTTGGGGTTCCCGTCGTCGGCACGAGCGCGCGCGATCGCGTCGGAACACGGCAGCTCATGGACGCTGCCGCCGCCGTGGCGCGGGCAGAAGCGCCCCGCGCCCCGATCGCGTCCACCGAGGACATCGACATCGCCGCGGACTACCGGCATCTCGAAGAGATTTTGAAGGGCTGTATTCACACGGACCCGAACCGACGCGTGTTCGATCGGGAGGCGTTGGATCGCATCTTACTGAAGCGATGGGTTTCCCTCCCGATCATGGGGCTTTTGCTGCTGCTCGTCTTCTGGATCACGCTGTACGGCGCAAACCTTGTTTCCGGTGCGCTCTCCTCCGGGCTGTTCGGTCTGCTCGGTCTAATGCAGCGCGGCGCGGATGCGCTCGGCGTTCCGGCATGGATTGCGTCACCGCTGTTCGACGGGGTTGGGCGAACGGTCGCGTGGGTCGTTTCGGTCATGCTGCCGCCGATGGCGATCTTCTTCCCCCTGTTCACCCTATTGGAGGACGCCGGATTGCTGCCGCGGCTCGCGTTTCAGCTCGATCACCGCTTTGCGGCCTGCCACGCCTGCGGCAAGCAGGCGCTCACGATCTGCATGGGGTTCGGATGCAACGCGGCGGGCGTCGTCGGATGCCGGATCATCGCGTCGAAACGCGAACGGCTCATCGCGATTCTGACCAACGCGATGGTTCCCTGCAACGGGCGCTTCCCCGCGCTGATCACGGTGCTGACGATTCTGCTGCTGATGCTCGGTGTATCCGCGGCCGGCGGGCTGCTGCCCGCGCTCCTGCTCGCCGGGCTGATCCTGCTTGCGCTCGGCATCACGCTCCTTGCCTCCTACCTGCTCGGTCACACGATCCTGAACGGCGTTTCCTCGTCCTACGTGCTCGAAATCCCGCCGTTTCGCCGTCCCGAGATCGGCAAGGTGCTGGTTCGCTCGCTGCTCGATCGCACGCTGTACGTGCTCGGCCGCGCCGTTGCGGTGGCTGCGCCGTGCGGACTGCTGCTGTGGACTCTGGCAAACGTTCGCATCGGGGGCGGTTCGCTTCTGTTGCACTGCACGCAGGTACTCGATCCGTTCGCGCGCCTGTTCGGACTCGACGGGCCGACGCTGCTCGCGTTCGTGCTCGGCTCGCCCGCCAACGAGATCGTACTGCCGATCTGCTTCCTGATCTATGAGCAGGGAACGGTGCTTTCCGAACCGTCCGGCGCAGCGGCGCTCGCCTCGGTTCTGATACAGGCCGGTTGGACCTGGAAGACGGCGGTATGCTTCCTGCTCTTTGCGGTGCTGCATTGGCCCTGCGCAACGACGCTCTGGACGATCCGCAAAGAGACCCAGAGCCTCCCCATGACGTTGCTTGCCGCCGTGCTCCCGACCGCGTTCGGTTTGCTGCTCTGCCTGCTGCTAACGGGCTTCTGCCGCCTGATCGGGGTATAAAAAAAGAAGCTGTCCGCATCCTTTTGCGGCAGCTTCTTTGCGCTTGTGTCTATTACGGCTGTGAGAGGGCGTGATAGGGGTTCTCCGGATGCGGATCGGTCGGATCCCAACCGTATCCCTTCTTGTTCATATACGGCTCCTCGTAGATCAGCGCGGGCGGCTTGGTCGGCGTCGGCCCGGCGGTTTTGGTCACCCAAACGGAAATCGTCTGATTCTGGCACGCATCGTAGATCCATTTCGCGTCCACAACGGTCATCCGGATGCATCCGTCCGACGCGACCGAACCGAGCTTTTCGTATTTGGCTGCGCTCATCCACCGATGCCCGTTCTCGGAATCGCGCCCCGCCTCCGCGCTGATCGGGACCGAATGGAACAGATGGTGCTGCCGGAACCGGCATGCCCAGAGCCCGTAGCACGGCGAATCCTCGGTTCCCAAAAGCTGATACGCATGGGTCTGATAGATCTTGAACTTGCCGGTCGGCGTATCGTGATTGGCGCGGCCCGTGGAACAGATCATCACGCGCTCCTGGGTCCACACCCCGTCCTTTGCTACAAACGCGACGACCGACTGCGACGGCAGATACACGGCGAGCATCCGATCGCCGTCCGCTCCCGGAACATCCTCCGGCGCATAGACCGGCACGGTACAGACGCGTTCATACGGCGTCGCAAGCGGCTCCACGCGGCCGGCTTCATCCGAAGGATAGAACGCGGGCTCGCCGCCCGTCGTTCCGTACGCAACGTATTGGGCGAGCGATTCGGAATACAGCACGCCCGCCTTTTGGGTTTGCACAAACCCGTTTGCGCCGCGCAGATGCGCGGGAACCGGGGCAAGCACGAAGGGCGCGGGAGTCGGCGTCGGCTCGGGCGTCGGCGTCGGAACCGGGGAAGCGGTCGGAATCGACGTCGCTTCGGGCGTCGTTTCCTGAGGCCCCGGCGCAGTCAGAATCACTTCGATGGGTTCCGCATAGCTCGAAGCCGAAGGCGTCGCAACCGCTGCCGTTTTCTGCGTACCCGAAGGCGCCGTGCAGCCCAGCAGCACGGCAAGCAGCAACATCCATACGGCAACCGATCGCAGTTTCATTATACGCCTCCTTTTTCTTATTGTACCATTCCATGGCAAAAAAGGCAAGCATCGGGTGAGGGGTCGATGAAATTGGACCGGCCGATTTGCAAAACGGCTCTTTACAGAACGGGCAAAAGATGGTATAATCTGTTCAGTTTTTCGGGGAAGGAGATGCTTATGGAACAGCAGCAGAAGACGCGCAAACACGCCGCGTTTGCCGTGATTCGTATCGTTCTCATCCTTCTGTTGTTCGGCATTGTTGCGTTCTCCGTCTATCGGATTTACGCCATCGTGCACGAATATGCGATCGGGCAGGATACGTACCGCTCCGTTGCCGACGCTTTCCTGATTACGCCATCCCCCGTTCCCAAAAACGCAGCCGTTCCCATTCCGACACCGGTTCCGTCTGATTCGGAACTCCCATCCGCTTCCCCCGATCCCGACGATGACCGGATTGCGGGAACTGCTCCGATCGCGGTGGATTTTGAACGATTGCTGCAGGAGAACGGTGACTGTGTCGGTTGGATCTACTGCGAAGACACGAAAATCAATTACCCGGTCATGCAGAGTGACGACAATGCGGCATACCTGCATCGGCTGTTCGACGGGTCATACAATTCCTCCGGCTCGCTGTTCATGGATTTTCGAAACGATCCGAACCTGACCGATCTCAATACGGTGATTTTCGGCCATTCCATGAAAGATCACAGCATGTTCGCCACGCTGCGTGATTTTCGAAATCAAACGTTCTACGCGTCGCATCCGCATCTGTACTTTCTGACGCCGAACGGGGATTTCCGGCTCGATCCGATTGCGTGTGCCGTCGTTTCCGCGTTCAGTGATTCCTATGAATTCTACGACACGGAGGAGGATCTGCACGCCTATCTGGAGCGAATCGCCGCAATCTCGCTGATTCAGACCGATACGGACCTCGCTTCGGTGCGACGGATCATGACGCTTTCGACCTGCAGCCTTGAGGAGCGTGAAACACGCATCATTCTGGTCTGCGCCGTCCGTACGCTCTCCGGAAACTGAATGTATTCAACGGAAAAACCCGCCGGATCCGGCGGGTTTTTCGAATGCGTTGTCGATTACATATACTGTGAAACGCCTAAGGCGACGCCCAGGATGAAGTAAAGGACATAGATGACCGTCATCACGATCGAAACCGGAAGGCCGATGCGCGAAAGGATATTCGCAACCTTCAGCTGGCCGGCAACGGGTTCTCCTGCTTCGATCAGTTTTTTGCACTTGCCGCGCGCGATCGCCGAAACGATCCAGCCCGGAAGTCCAAGCGACGACAGCGCGAGGCCGACGATGCTCGTAACCATTGCGCTCTTGTTCTCTGCATTCTGTTCCATTGTAGTTCCTCCCCTTTTATTTTCCCCATGTTTCCATGGAAAATGGACTCATTCCGCCGGCAGATACGTGATCGCTGCCACTCTGCCGTCCTGCACCGTTACGGTGCGCTGCGCCGTGCCGTCCACGGTGCGATAGATGCTCCCGTCCGGCTCCGCATGCAGTACGGAAGCCGCTTCCGCTTCCGGCATGCCGATGTACAGCCCGTCCGGCGTTTTCACGGTGTCGTCCGTGAGATTGATCATCGTGACGCGCTCCGCGCCGTCGATCGTATTCGCCATGACCTCAAAGCCGCTGAAATAGTAATACACGTCCTCCCCTTCGAATGCGCAGCTGACCTCCGCAAACGAACCGTTCGACGTACTGTGCGCAAGCACGGTCTCCATGGGATCATAGATGCCGAACGCAAACCCGTTCGCCACGAAGGCCAGATCGCCGTAAGCACCCTCCTTCACCGCATTCGGATCGACGAACACCGCCGTCTCCGTCCGCCCCGGCGCCGCGCACGCGACGCACAGAAGTATCAGCAACGCAAGGATTCCAAATCGTTTCATCTCAGTTTCCCGCGGCCGTCTTTGCCGCTTTCTCCTTTTCATATCGTTCCGTTTTCTCGGCCCAGACCGATTCGTATGCCGGATCCGTTCTGCGATCCGGAAGCTCCATAAGCGCTTTCAGCTCCCGACCCAACCAGTGCGAGAGCTTCTCCGCGCCGGAAAGGTTCAGATGCTGCCCCATATCACAGGTATCGAGCGCGTAATCGATCCCGATCGCGTCGTTTTCTGAAAGCGTATTCCAATACGCAATCCCATGCTCGTTTGCAAACGCCGTTACATCCGCATCCCATTCATCGTACCAATGCGGCACAATCGACGGGGATTTCATCAGCACGAGCGTGATCCCGTGCTCCTCGCAGAGCCGATACAGTTTTTCCAACCATTCCATGCTCGAAGACGGCAAGTGCGGATCCAACAGCGGCGCAGGCTTTGGGGTCTGTGTCACCGGGCGCACCTCGGTTCGCATCAGATATCCCGCGTGCGAAACCGGCTGCTTGAAAAACAGGCAGCGAACGTCCTCTTCGCTGAGCTCGTTCCAGCGCGCATGGAAGCGCAGCAGCGGGAACAGATACGAAACCGGATCCTCCCCCTCGGTCATACTCGCGCGGATCGCGCCGAGTTTTGCCGCGCCGAACCGCATCCCGTCGATCGTCATGCGGTTATACGCCTCGGACTGCGGCTCACCGTACTTGAGCGCCAGCACGTTGAACACGACGACCTTCGGCGCGTCCGTTTTCAACGCGTCTTCCAACAGGTAATACGACTGCCACACGAGCTGCTGCGCAGAGCCTCGGATATACGGCGTGATCCCGTATTCGTTGAACAGCGCGATCGGCGAAACGTTGGAGAACACCTCGCAGTCGCCGATAAACAGCACGTCGTGCGGGAGCGTTTCGCGGTAATATTCCTCCGTGAGACTGCCCTCAATCGATACGGACTGGTATTTCGGCATGACGAGTCTTCCGGCAAGGAACAGCGTTCCGATCAGCAGCACAACCGCGAGCAGCCAGATACCGATGGTCTTCCAAATCTTCTTCATATCAAAACCGATTGTAAATGAACTGTCCGGCGTCGAACCCGAATCCGTAATACCCGAATACGAGAATCGACACAAGCAAAACACCGTACACGCCGAGGCGGACCCAAAGCGGACGGTTCAAAAACCGCGGAAGGAGCGCCCCGCTCCGCTGCCGCATCGAAACGGCAAACATTGCAAGAATCCCGATTGCGGCTACCAGATAATCGCCCCCGCTCAGCCCGAGCGATGCGATTCCGCCGTTCCAGAGCATCGGAAGGTTCCAAACGGTGAACATCGAACCGAATGCGCGCAGCGTTTCCGGCACCGTCGCATAGCAATCGAACATGCGCAAACAGGAGAGCAGCAGTACCGTTCGGATCACCGTAAACGCACGGTATCCCCACGTCTTCCCGATTCTCCAAAAGCGCCGGTGGAAGCGCTCGTACAGCGGCGAAAGCTCCTCACTGACCAGCAGGATCACGCCGTTTGCAAGCCCCCATACGAGAAAATTCCACGAATTGCCGTGCCACATGCCCGTGACCGCCCAGACCGCAAACGTCGCAAGATACACCGGAAGCCGCCGGGCAAACCCGTCCCCAAACCGGCGGGCGGCCTTCGTGAGCCGGCGCAGCGGCTTCGAGACCGAAACCGGGTAATAGAGGTATTCCTTGAACCACGCGCCGAGCGTGATGTGCCAACGGCGCCAATACTCCGCGATGCTCTTCGAAAAGAACGGGCGGATAAAATTCTCATCGATCCGGATCCCGAGCATCCGACCGATGCCGATCGTGATATCGATGCCGCCGGTGAAATCGGCGTACAGCGTTGCGGCGTACAGCAGCATGCCCAAAAAGGCGAACGCGCCGTTGTAGGTATCCGGAAACTTCAACAGCTGTTTGACCGCGACCAGCAGCCGATCCGCGACGAGCAATTTTTTTGCGTACCCCCAAAGCACGCGGACAAGGCCCGCTTCGAGGTTTTCGCGCTCAAATGCGTGCGGCAAAAACAGCGTCTCCCCAAGCGTATCGAACCGGCTGATCGGCCCCTGCACGAGAATCGGGAAAAAGGACGTGAACAGCAACACGCGAAGCGGATTTTTCTCCGCCGGATACTTGCCGCGATGCACGTCGATCACATAGCCCATCGTGGAAAACGTATAGAACGACGCGCCCATCGTGAGCAGGATCCGTGTGCCGTCCCACGCCGTGCCGAACACGCTGTTGACAAGCCCGACCGCGCCCGCGCCGTATTTCATGCCGAACAGAATCCCAAAATGCAGCACGAGGCACAGCACCAAGAGCACGCGGCGGCGCTTTTCCATCTGTTCGCGCCAGGCTTTCTTTTGCGCCTTTTCCCAGTCGTCCCGATGCAAGGCAAGCGTTTCCTTCTGCCGGTCCCAGACCCGCCCGATGCCGCGCGCGAACGCATAGGCCGAGAGCGCGGTCAGCACGAGCAGCAGCAGCGCAAACCAACCCGCAAACGCGTAGAACACGAGATTCGCGAGCAGCAGCACGCCCTGCTGCAGCTTCTTCGGAACGAGATAGTAAACGGGCAGCAGCACCGCGATCAGCAGCGCAAAGCCCCACGACGAAAACAGCATCAGTCCTCCTCGGCAAGCTGCTCAATCGTTTCGTACAGCGTCGCCGCCGAGCGGAACGTTTCGGGCGTAATCAACCGCGCGGGAATCACCACGTCGAACTCCTCTTCAATCCGCGTAACGAGCATCACCACATCGAATGAGCCCAAAATGCCGCGCTCAACCAGTTGCTCCTCCTTTGCAAAGTCCACATCGGGATGCAGCTCCGATAAAATTTCCAACAAGGTTTCCATGGATGTCCTCCTTTTTCGATCAGCAGGGGAAGCAGACGACATGGACGGCTTTCCGATCCGTCTTGCCGTTTCCGGTCAGCGGCATCGCGTCGAGCCGGACGGTTTTGCTCGGCAGCAGATATTCGGGCACCGCGCCGCGCAGCGCAGCCGTCAAATCGCTCTTTGAAATCTCGCCGGTATAGGCGAGCGCAAGCCGTTTCCGCTCGGGATCGAACGCCGCGCAGGCCGCAAACACGCCTTCGATCTTCTCCGCCGCGGCCTCGAGCTCGCCGAGCTCGATCCGATGCCCCATGTGCTTGATCTGATGATCGATCCGGCCGAGGAACTCGAGTTCCCCGCGCGCGTTCCACCGTCCGAGGTCCCCGGTGCGATAGATGCGCTCGGGATATTCGGGGCGCAGCGGATTCCAAACAAACGACTTTGCCGTATGCTCGGGATCGTTCCAGTACCCGTGGCACAGCGCGACGCCGCGAATGCAGATCTCGCCCTCCTGCGCGCGCTCGTTTGCTTCGTTCAGAAGAAGGATTTCGGTATTCTCAAACGGTCTTCCGATCGGAATGCGCTCCCCCTCGGAAAACGCGCGATTCACTTCGTACCAGCACGACATGCCCGTGCATTCGGTCGGTCCATACAGATTGATGTACCGCGCGGGAACGTACTGAAGCCAAAGATAGAGCTGCTTGATCGGGAACACCTCGCTGCCGAACGCAATCGTTTTGAGCGAATTCGGCACGATCTCGCGGAACGTATGCAGCGACGAAATCAACGTCAGCGCCGGAACGACCCAACAGATCGTCGTAATCCGGTGCTCGTTCAAAAACGCGACGAGCTGCACCGGCGTCATAAACAGCCGCTTCGGAATGATCCAGAGCGATGCGCCGCGCTTGAGCACCGACAAAATCTCCTTCAGACACGCGTCCACATACAGCGGCGCCTGCATCCCGAACACATCCGCATCCGTCGTCTGCAGCACCTCGGTGAGCTGATCCGCATAGTCGAGCATTGCGCTGTGCTTGCCGACCACGCCCTTCGGCGCGCCCGTCGATCCGCTTGTGAACACGATATACGCGGGGTCAGTGTCCAAAATGCTGCGGTACACGTCCGCAAGGGGGCAAAGCTCCGGCTCGCTTTTGATCGCAGCGTCCACGTCGATCACGGTTCCCGTAAAGCCGTGTTCACGCGCAAGCGCTTCGGTCGAAGCATCCGCGATGAAAAACCGCGGCTGTACCTGTTCAAGAATGGCTCTAAGGCGCAGATTGCCGAGCTCCGCATCGAGCGGAACATACAGACAGCCCGCGCGCATCGTGCCGAGCATGGCCTCGAGCATCTTGACCGAGCGCGGCAGCAAAACCGCCACCGGTTCTTTGTTCGCGCCGTTTTGCAGCAGCGCGGAACCGATGCGCAGCGTGTTTTCCTTCAGCTCCGCAAAGGCGACCGACTCCGTCTCGTCCGAAAAAGCGACCTTCTTTGGCCGCAGCATCGCCTGCAGATCCAACAATTCCAAAATGGTTTTCATTCGTTGTTCTCCGTTCCCGTCCCATGGGACGCGATCCATTCCGCCTCGACCTTTGCGGCAGCCGCAAGGTCGAACGGTTCCTTTGCCACCGGCGGACAGACGGCCTCTTCATAGCCCCAGAAGCGGCCCATGACCGAGCATTGCTCATCCGTCCACATCCTGCATTTATAGCCGTGCTCGCGCGAATTCGTCGCGTCGAAGTGGTACCAGCCCGTTCCGACGTTCACGAGCAGCCAGTAATGGTTGGTATTGAAGCTCTTGCGCTGCATACTGAACACTTCCGCCTCGGTCGCTTCGAGCAGGGCGCGCGCAACCGAGTTCGAGGTGAAGCAATCGCCCTTGCCGTAGCGGAACCCGCGCAGCGCCTCCTTGCGCCAGTCCGTCTTATCCGATTTCGCGGTGTATACGACATGCGTATACACATAATCGTAGATGGCGATCACCTTTTCGCCGAGCGTCATGCCCTCTTTGAAGATGCGGCCCGTGACCTCGCGCACGTAGCTGTCGAGCTTGGAGCTGTTCGTCGTCGATTTTTTGATCGTGATGGTCGTGCGCTTCGAAGCCGCGTTGCCCGCCGCGTCCACCGCGGAATAGGTGACGGTATAATTGCCGCGCCGCGTCGGATCCACGCCGCTCGTATCGACCGTAACCGCGATCTCCCCATCCGCATTGTCGATCGCCGCAACGCCCTCCAGATAGGAAATCGCTTCATCCAGATAGAAGTACCGCGGCTTGATTCCGTACAGCACCGGCGCTTCGTGATCTTCGTTCAGAACGAGCCGCACCGAAGCCGTCGTTTCATTTCCGCCCTCGTCGACCGCGCGCAGCGAAACCGTCTGCTCTCCGAGCTTCGTCCAATCGACGGTACTCGTGATCGAAACCGACGTCTGCGTCTCGTCCGAAACGCGGCAAAGCCCCGTCGCCTCCAGCGGATGATCGATGTACCAGTTCACGGTTCCGGCTTGGATGACCGGCGGAACCGTATCCCGCACCTCCACCAAAGCGATCTCCGGCGTATCGTCGACGTGCAGCGACACCGCGTACAGCCCGATCGCGTTCGGCACAAATTCCTTCACCAAAACCGCCGCCGTGTAATCGACGCCCTCGAGGCATTCCTCCGCCGTCAGCGCTGAGCTTCGCGCTTCGATCACGACGGGCTGCGCATGCGTGTACAAAAGGCCCGCCGTCACATCCGTTGCGTTGCCTGCCGCATCCGTCACGCGGATCGCAACCTGCTGAAACTCGCGCAGCGATTCATCCGGCGCGGTCAGGAATACCGCAGTTGTTGCGCTGCCGTCCGAAACGGACGCCAAAAAGTCCTCGGGCGATACCGCCGTTCCGGGTTTTTGGAACACCGTCTTCGTCTTCACGACTGGCGCGGCCGTGTCGACGACCGTCAGCTTCGTTTCATACGAAACGCCCTCCACCGTAACCAACAGCGGATACGTACCCGGCGTATGCAGCATCGCTTCGGTGATCTCGGTCATCGCCTCGGGCGTATACGCATCGGACAGGAACGCGCGTACAGGCGGTGCGTCCTCCCCGGCTTCGATCGTAACCCCGTCCGCAAGCGCGACGCAGATCGTAAGCTCGGAAGAAACAACCGTCTCGTTGCCGGAAACATCCTCGATCCGGATCGCAACCGGATACGTGCCGACCGTTCCGAACGGCGGGCGTTCCGCAAAATCGACCCAGACCTTGTCCGCATCCGATAGATGCGTAACAAGATCGGTCGGCTCGAGCACCGCACGGGTCGAGATCGTTTTGGATACGCCTGAAGCCACCGGCGCTTTTGTATCGCGCACATAAAGCCAGACCGTTCGCTCCCGCCCCTCGGTTGCGATACGGACCGTGTGCCAGCCCTTTTCGGGCTTTTGCGCAGGCGGTTCCACATAGCTTGCGGCTTTGTTCGGCGCAAATTCCGAGATCTCCGGGATGCCCTCACCGTACTCCCAGACGACGATCGGCCGATAGCCGAAATACGTGACGCCGAAATACAGCAGTACGCCGAACAGCCCCGCCCCGATCAGCAGAATCGCTCCGCCGATGATGCGGGAAACCGTTCGGTTCCGGTTCGGTTTCGTCGTCCGCTGTTCCATCCTTATTGCAACGTTCCGTTCTTTTCCAGTTCAATGACCTTCGCCGCATCGAACGGCTCGGTCGCCACCGCGGGATAGATGGATTCCTCAAACGCCCAGAATCCCACAGGGTACGCGCACTGCGCGTTCGTCCACATAAAGCAGCGCCAATGCGCGACGGTGTTGTTGTTCGCGTCGAGATGGTACCAACCGGTCCCGACGTTGACAAGCAGCCAGTAGTGCCGCGTAGCGCCGCCCTTGCGCGTTACGCTCATATACGGAATATCCGTTTCATCGAGCAGGGCGCGCAGCGTCGCATAATAGGTAAAGCAATCCCCGACGCCCCTCTGCAAGCCGTTCACGGCTTCCTTGCGCCAGTCGCTCTTATCCGAATACCCGTTGTATTGCACATGCGCATATACGTAATCGTACAGCGCAATGAGCCGCTCGGTTCGCGTCATCTCGGGCGTCGTCACCGATTCCACAACTTCTTTGGCAAGCGCCTTCAAGGCTTCTTCACTCACCGCCGCCCGCGTAAACGTAAACCGGCAGGATTGCGTCGCCGTGTTGCCTGCGCTGTCCGTCGCCGTATACGTGACCGTATAGAACCCAACGTTGTTCGGATCGACCCGGGAGGCATCCACCTGCACCGCCACCTCGCCGTCGAGCGCGTCAATCGCAAACACCTCGGCAAGATACGCGACCGGCTCTCCGACATATTGATTCCGATCCCGCACGCCGTACAGCTTCGGCGGCTCGGTATCGGGGAGCAGCTTCAGTGAAAACGTTGTTTCGGCCCGATTGCCGCTCGTATCGACCGCGGTTATGGTCACGCTCTGTTCGCCCTCCCGCGTCCAGTCGATTTCCGACATTGTGAGCGTCGTTTCCGAAAGATCCGAAACGGCGACGAGCTCCTCGGCCGCAACCGGATGATTCCGATAGCGCTTTGCGTTGCGCGGGACGATTTTCGGCGGTGTCGTATCGACCACCTCCAAAATGGCAAGCTCCGTTTCGCCGTTCACGAGCACCGGCATGGAAAACGTGCCGACCCGATTCGGAACAAACGTTTGCAAAAACACTACGTCCGATTCCTCCGGGTAGCAGTCCTTGGCGGTCAGCGCCGTATTTGCGGCCTCCACGGTGATCGGCTGCACATCGGTCAGCAGCAGGCCCGCGGTCAGATCCGTCGTGTTCTTCGCAAGGTCCGTCAGCCGAATGCCGATCTGCTGAAAATCGCGCGAATCGGGATCCGGCTCGTTCAAAAACGTTGCTTCTACCGCGCTCCCATCCACGCAGGAGGCGACAAAGTCCATCGGTTCCAGCTGCGTCCCCGGTGCGGCGAACACCGTTTTCGGCTCCGCAGCCGGCGCATGCGTATCCGTTACGGTCAGCGTGCTTTCATACACCTGCCCGTCGATCGTGAACCGCACCGTATGGGTGCCGGGGGTATGCAGCGTCCCGTCATCCAAACCCTCGACCGCGGTCACAGAATAGTCATCCAACAAAAAGGCATCCAGGCCCGGAGCCGGATCCCCCGCCTCGATCGTGATCCCGTCGCCGGTGACCCGAATCGAAAGCAGCGATTCCACCCGGCTGCGGTTGCCCGATACGTCCTCGAGCAGCACCGTGACCGGATAGGTCCCAACCGTTCCGAACGGCGGCTCCTGTTCCCATTCGACCCAGACCTTGTCCGCGTCGCGTAGGTTCTCGATGAGATCGGTGGGCTTTAAGCGCACCTTTGTGGAAATCGTTTTTTCAGCCGCATCGGCGTTCGGCGAAACGGTGTCCCGTTCCAGCAACCAGACCGTTCGCTCGGCGCCGCCCCGCAGGCGGATCCGAAGTCGATTCAGGCCGATCGTCAGCTTTTCGGGAAGCTCCGTATACGCTTCGGCGCGCGCGCCGAATGCCGTCACGTCCGGCAGCGGATCGCCGTACTCCGCACGCACGATCGGGCGAACCCGAAAGTATGCGATCGACGCCCACAGCAGCGCTGCGGTAACGGTCATCGCCAGCAGCAGCACACCCAGCGCGATTCCGATGCGTATCCGCTGCAGGCGTCGCTTCTTCTTCGTTCCGCTCATGCCTGCGTTTCTTCCGTCAGTTCCCGATGATATTCCGACTGCAGCGCGTATAGCAGCGCCTGTGCCTTGCCGCCGACGGGGATCCCGTCGATCTCGGTGGCCGAACGAACGCCCGCCCCGCTTGCCGAGATCAGGATTTCATCCGCCGTAAAAAGCGCTTCCTTTGCGAACGGTTCTTCATAAACCGGCACCGCAAGCCGCTTTGCGATCGCGATCAGATGGGCCCGCGTGATGCCCGGCAGAATGTATCGATCCGCCGGATGCGTAACCAGCGCCCCGTCCTTTAACAGATGTACGTTCGAATGCGTTCCCTCAGTCACGATCCCGTCGCGCACAAAGATCGCTTCGTCCAGGCCGCGCTCCGCGGCAAGCTGATTCGTCAGCACATTCGGCAGCAGGTTCAGCGTTTTGACGTTGCACATCGTAAAGCGAATGTCCTCCGCCGTCATCAACCGCACGGTGCCGAATGCCTCCGGCAGCGTTTTTTGCGTGACCATCACCATAAGGTTCGAGGGAACCGAAGGCTCCGGGAAATTGTGCTGCCGCAGTGCCGTGCCGCGCGAGCATTGCCAGTACAGAAGCGCTTCGTTCCCGTCAAACGCGGCAACGCAGCGGGCAAGAATCGCCTTCAGCTCCTCCCGGGAGCACGGCGGCGCGATGCGAAGCAGCCCGAGGCTTTGTTCAAACCGATCCAGATGCTGCTCGAGGGCAAACCCTTTTCCGTTTCGCACAAAGCACGCCTCGTAGCATCCGTCTCCGAAATAGCCGGCGCGGTCGAGCATCGGGATCTGCATCTTCTCGAGCGGACCGATCGTGCCGTTGTAATATCCGATTGCGTTCATACGCATACCTTCCCCATTGTTTTCAGTATGAAAAATCATCTTCCTATTATAAACGTTTTCCTCTGATTCGACAAGATGATTCGGGGATTTTTCCTTGCCAGATCCTGTAAATTTTTGCGGCCGACCTTTACGAGAAATTTACGCAAAAACCCTGTAAAGACGCGCAAAAAGCGAAATGCGTATGCTATAATACGATTGTATGCTTTAATATGCGAAAATCCACGCGAAAATGAGTGATAGGGAGATTATTATGCAGACGAAGAGCATTATGGACAACATCGCGCTTGTCCTCAAACGAGATTTTCAAACGACAATCGAAGAAGCAACTCCGCAGGAAATTCACAATGCGCTGGCAACCGTCGTCATGGGTGCTATTGCCGATTCGTGGTACACGAGCCGTCATGCCCATGAGCACGCACGCAGCGCGTTTTATTTCAGCGCGGAGTATCTGACCGGCCGCAGCGTTTACAACAACCTGTTTGCGCTCGGCATTCTGGACGACGTGAAGGCTGCGTTTGCAAAGAAGGGCCTCGATCTGAATATGTTCGAAGAGATCGAAGACGATGCGCTCGGCAACGGTGGCCTCGGCCGTCTTGCCGCCTGCTATCTCGATTCCGCCGCAACGCTGAACCTCCCGCTCGACGGGTACGGTCTGCGCTATAAGTACGGCCTGTTCAAGCAGAGCTTTGAGAACGGGTTTCAGGTTGAATCGGCGGATGATTGGCAGCGCTTCGGCGATCCCTGGAGCCGCCGCCGCGCTTCGCACGAAGTCCTCGTCTCCTTCTCGGATCAGACCGTGCGCGCCGTTCCTTACGATATGCCGATCATCGGCTACGGCACGAACAACATCGGCACGCTGCGCCTCTGGCAGAGCGAAGCCGTGCAGGATTTCGACTTCCAGTCGTTCAACAACCAGGAATACGCTTCCGCCGTGCTCGAGAAGAACGCCGTGGAGGACATCACGCGCGTGCTCTATCCGAACGATACGACGCCCGCCGGAAAGCGTCTGCGTCTGAAGCAGCAGTATTTCCTCTCCTCCGCGAGCCTGCAGGACATCCTGTATCGCTATAAGCGCGAGAATCGCCCGATCCGGGAGTTCCACAAGTACGTGACGATTCAGCTCAACGATACGCATCCGACCGTTTCGATCCCCGAGCTGATCCGCCTGTTGAAGAACGAAGGGCTCACGTTTGAGGAAGCTTTCGACGTCGCGCAGAAAACGTTCTGCTACACGAACCATACCGTTATGGTCGAAGCGCTTGAAAAATGGGGCGTCGATCTGTTCCGCGATCTGCTGCCGGAGATCTTCGATATCATCTATCAGATCAACGCGAAGCTGTGCGGCGAGCTCATGGCAAAGGGCATGGACTGCGAACCGTATGCGATCGTTTCGAACAACATCATCCGCATGGCGAACCTGGCCGTGTACGCCTCGAGCTATGTGAACGGCGTCGCCGAGATCCATACGCAGATTCTGAAGGATGACGTGCTGCATCCGTGGTACGTGCTCTATCCCGAGCGCTTCCAGAACAAGACGAACGGCATCACCCAGCGCCGCTGGCTCGGCGTTTGCAACCCCGAGCTTTCCAAGTACATCACCGAGCGCGTCGGCAACGGCTGGCTCAAGGATCTTTCCCTGCTGGAAGGCCTCAAGGAGCATATGACCGATGCGGATATCGACGAATTCCTTGCGATCAAGACCGAGAAGAAGCGTCAGCTCCGCAAAATCATCCTCGAGCGCGAGGGTGTCGATCTGCCCGAGACGTTTGCGTTCGATGTGCAGGTCAAGCGGATGCATGAGTACAAGCGTCAGATCCTGAACGCGTTCGCGATCCTCGATATCTATTACGGGATCAAGGACGGGCGGATCAAGGACTTCACGCCGACCGCGTTCATCTTCGGCGCAAAGGCCGCGCCGGGGTACATCCGTGCCAAGGCCGTGATCAAGTTCATCAACGAGATCGCCAAGAAGATCAACGCCGATCCCGATATGCAGGATCAGATGCGCGTCGTATTCGTGCAGAACTACAACTGCTCCTATGCGGAACACATCATTCCCGCGGCGGATATTTCCGAGCAGATTTCTCCGGCCGGCACCGAAGCTTCCGGTACGGGCAACATGAAGCTGATGCTCAACGGCGCAGTCACGCTCGGCACCTTTGACGGCGCCAACATCGAGATCGTTGAGCAGGCGGGCCTTGAGAACAACTACATCTTCGGTCACAGCGTGCAGGATCTGAACGCGCTGCGTCCGCGTTACAACCCGAAAGTCATTTACGACTATGAGCCGCGCGTGCGCCGCGTCCTCGATTCGTTGATCGACGGCACGTTTGACGACAACGGCACCGGCGTTCTGGCCGATCTGCACCGCTCTCTGCTGTTCGGCAGCGGTTGGCAGAAGCCCGACTACTACTTCGTGCTGCAGGAGCTGCTCCCGTACATCGACACCAAGACCCGCGCGCTGTACGATTACCAGGATCGCCGCGCATTCGGCAAGAAGTGCCTGATGAACACCGCCTCCGCCGGCAAGTTCAGTTCCGACCGCTCGATCACGCAGTATGCCGAGGAGATCTGGCACATCCAGCCGCTGAAGCACAAAGATTCGATCAAGCTGTTCTGAGCAAGCATTCACCGCGCATCCGCTGATTTTGGCGGATGCGCCTCTTATTCTGTTCGATTCTGACGCAGGAGAAAGGCTGTTATGGAATCCGTAAACATTCTCGGACTGATCCTCGACATCGGCGCGGAGCTGATCAAGAGCGGCGCGGAAACGCACCGCGTGGAGGACAGCCTGTATCGTCTGTGTGCCGCGTACCGCTTCACGGACTGCAACATCTGGGTTGTGCCGAGCAACATTCAGGCGACCGTCACCGCGCCGGACGGAACCATCCTGACGCAGATCCGGCACGTCCGCGGCGCGGGCGTGAACTTCGACCGGCTCGACCGGCTCAACGCGCTCTGCCGCCATGCCTGCGCAGATACGCCCTCCTCGGAGGACCTCTCCGCCGCTCTGAACGGGATCATCGCGCGAAAACCGCTCCCGATCTGGCTGCAATACGTTGCCGGCGTGCTTGCCGGCGCGGGATTCGGCGTTTTCTTCCACTGTGACGTGATGGATGCGCTTGTGGCCGCCTGCGCCTCGCTGCTGATCACGTTTCTGGTCCGAATGCTCTCCAAGCGCGAATCGAATCCGCTGATCCTGAACTTCTTGATCTCCCTTCTCGGAGAACTGTTCATTCTGCTGTCCGTACGGTTCGGATTCGGGCATCACATCGGCTACATTACGATCGGCGTCGTGATGCTGTTGATCAGCGGGCTCGGCACCACGAACGGCGTCCGCGATCTCGTCCACCTCGATACGCTCTCCGGCGTGATGAACATCACCGTATCCTTCATCGGCGCGGTCGGAATCGCGCTCGGCATTGCGCTCCCGCTGCTGCTCCTGGGCGGCGGGGAATCGGATGCGCTGTCCATCAACCCCAATCCGGTGCTTGCCCTGTTCTCCTGCGCGGCCGCCGGCGTCGGGTTCGCGCTGTGGTTCGGCGTACGCGGATACAAGATTCTTTCCTGCGCGCTCGGCGCGGTGCTGACCTGGGGCATCTACCTGCTCGCGCATTGGCTGCTGCCGAGCGTCTTTTTCGCGACGCTGCTCGGCTCCGCCGCATCCGCGCTGTTCGCGCAGATCATGGCGCGCGTCCATAAGGCCCCTGCAACGATCTTTCAGACGATCTCTGCGATCCCGCTGATTCCCGGCGCGTCGCTCTACTATATGATGTACGGCTTCGTCACATCCGACTACACCTTCGCGCTTGAGCGCGGCGTCAGCCTTGTGCTCACCTGCTTCGGCATCGTGCTCGGATTCATGGTGATTGAGGTTCTGAACAAGTACATCTGGCCATCCGCCCGAAAAAAACACGCCTGACCGTCAAAAGGCTGTTCCGAATTCGCTTCGGAACAGCCTTCTTCATTCTTCTGCGGGCTTCAGATCGATGATCGACGCAAACGGGATTCGCTCGCCGCTGCCGAGCAGCAGCGCTCCGCATTCGACACGTTTCGGAACTCCGACCGTTTCGACGATCCGCCCATCCCGTTCGCGCTTCCCGGCGAGAAAATGCGTAACGATAATCGGCGGCGGGTTTGGGGACGCAAGCAGCTGCGTCAGCCATCGGTCGAGCGATTCCCGCCGGTCCTCATCGTTTCGGAACCGGTCCCCGATGCGCCGCTGATCCGCAATCCGATCCTCGAAGCCGGACAATGCCGCAAACGGCGCAAACTGTGCCGCGCGCTTGCCTCGCTCCATCGGCCGATGCTTTTGGGAGATGGGACGCTCCATATGCAGCAGGTCCGCATAGCGGTCCGTTTCGCTCATGCCCGATGTCCTCCGATCTGCTCGTTGCGCTCGCGCGTCGTGCCGCCCTCGAGCAAATTCATCCCCTTCAGAATCGCATTCTTGCCGTATCGGCGCTGCATTTTCAGGATCGCCTTTTGCCGCCGGACTTCGCGATCCCGCCGCTCCTCCTCCGCCTGCTCGCGCCGTTCGTCCTCCTCCGCAAGTCCGAACAAGTCCAGTTGTCGCGGCGGTTTCTGCGGAAGCTGCCCCTCCGGGAGCACACGCCCCGCGACCACGAACACGCGCCGGATCGTCAGGTTCGGATCGACGGTCCTTTGATAGATCGCCATGACCGCCGCCCCGATCGCGCTTGCAGACGATGTGAATCCCCCAAGATGCTCGGTCCCGTGCGCATGCTTCGGCGTGCTGCGGCCGTAATGGTCCGTATGCACTGCGCCGTGGTAAGCGGCGAGCCGCGCCGGATCGGCCAGGTTCTCCGTATCGTAACAGACCGTAAGCACCACCTGATCCGTCATCAGCCCCTTTCGCACAAGATCCATGGCCAGCACCTCCGCCATTTCCCGCACGATCAGCGCGCCTTCGGCGTTTTGGTAGGGACGCGCCAGCACCTGCCCCGTGGAAAGGCTGTTGGCCTGCGGCGTATAGGCCTTGATTTCCCGGATCGTACAGGGCTCAATCCCCCACGCGTGATCGATCAACAGCTCCGCGTTCACGCCGAACAGGTCATAAAAAAGATCCTCGCGCACCAACGATAGCTGCGCCACGTCCCCCATCGTAAACATGCCGTGCGCCGCAAGCTTGCGCGCGTATCCCGGTCCGATCCGCCAAAAATCGGTGATCGGCGTATGCGCCCAGAGCCGTTCCCGATAGGATTGCTCATCCAGCGACGCGATGCGAACGCCGTTTTCATCCGGCGCGGTGTGCTTGGCGACGATGTCCATCGCCACCTTGCAAAGGTACAGATTCGTCCCGATGCCCGCCGTAGCGGTGATGCCCGTCTGCTCCATGATCTCGCGCACCAAAAAGGACGCAAATCCCCGCGCATCCATTTTGTACATCGGAAGATAACTCGTCGCGTCGATAAACACCTCGTCGACCGAATAGACATGGATATCCTCCGGCGCGACGTAATCGAGGTAGATCCGGTAAATGATCGAGCTGACCTCCAGATAATGCGACATCTGCGGTCTTGCCGCAATGAAGTCGACCGCGAGCGACGGGTCCTTTTCCAGCTCCTCGGCATAGATGGACGTTCCGGTCAGCCGCCTGCGCATCGCCCGGCCCGCGTTGATCTCGCGCACCTTCTCCAAAACTTCAAACAGACGCGGCCGACCCGGAATCCCCAGCGCTTTCAGCGACGGCGAAACCGCAAGACAGATCGTTTTCTCCGAGCGCGAAGCATCCGCCACAACAAGGTTTGCCTTCAGCGGATCCAGCCCGCGCTCGATGCATTCGACCGATGCATAGAACGATTTGAGATCGATCGCTATGTATGTTCGGTTCTTCATCCCGCCTTCCTCCTTTTAACGATAATATTATATCACCTCACTTTCCATTTGAAAAGCCCTTTTTGATAATTTTTTATCAAATAAAAGGTGAAAAAAAAGCCGCCCCATCGGGGCGGACTCCGTAAAGAAGCTGTTTTGAGGCGGCAATCACCGGCTCAAAAGGATATGAAACCGGCGTGACCGCTGCGGTCACGCCGGTTTTGTCTCTTGGATTTTGTGGGGCAAAATCCGATGCTCGTTATAACTGTGGACAATAGAAGATCTATTCGGCAAACCGGAATTTACCGAGCAGCCAGTTTCAAAAATTTAGTATCGTTCATTTGCTCATTTGTCAAATACTCTCCGTTATAAAACAGCGCATAGGTAGTAATCGGTGTAGGAGCGTTCTGTGCCTGTTCTTTGCTTTCAATATGAATTGCCCTGAACGGGATATTATGCTCTTTGGCAGTCTGTTCCACAATCGGCACATACTTTGCGTTGAACGGGCATTGGCTGGTGTAGAACAGGACATACCCCTCGTCGTTCACATGTGGATGCTTTGCAAAGTCCTTGAACCTTGGCTGTTCTGCATCAGCAGAGAACGGTAAATGCCAGAGTTGGATTCCGTTGTCTGCCTCGTCACACATGGAAAAGCCCTTATATTTCAGAAACTTCGGATCAGCAAGGAATGGCTTTTTCTTTGCAGCACAAAGGATACACAGTCCCTTTTTGCCTTTCTCTTTACTGTCCTCAATGCATGCTCCCAATAGATCATTTGAATATCCGTGTCCCTTGAACGAACCGGACACCCATAGGCAATCGATATACATATACCCTTCTGCGACAATCGGATTCCATGCGTTCTCAGCCGGTATATATTCGATAAAGCATTTCCCGCGCTCTATGCTTTTCAGAAATACAAGCCCCTCATCAAAACGATCTGCCAGCCATGCTTTCTTCGATGAAACCTGGATATCC
>JAEEGL015040542.1_pt1 | contig 58177 bp, 37 predicted proteins | sample 9134231 | NCBI WGS metagenome assembly JAEEGL01 (sample SAMN16246548, study PRJNA631951) | gut metagenome | biome: gut microbiome; feature: rumen; material: fiber-attached | host: Bos | place: Iran: Karaj | collected 2018-10
CCGAACAGATAGCTCACGTTCAGAATTTTGTAACACGTTTACGGGAGGATTTATTTCCCAAAAAGTCACGGCAAAATGCCTGAAAAATCAACGCAAGTTTTTAAAGAGCACCTAGATCGCATGGATTAAGGTTTTGTCCCAAAAAATTTACAGGGAAAGTTGAGTTATAAAATATGTATCAGAACTTGAGAAAACGTTAAAAAACAAGAAAGGAGTTGTATATGCATAAATTAATACTTAATCCTAATATCTCAGTAGGACCTTTTGTATTCGGGGTTGAACAAAAGGAAATTTGGAGAATTATGAAAGAGGAATTCGGTTCAGAACAGAATCCTGTCGTAGAACGCGAATTACCTGACTATGAGTCAGAATATTATGAAAATCTTAATATTAGTTTTGAATATAAGGATAATAAACTGATTTCCGTTATGTTTATTGATGATATTAGAGAACGATACTGCGAAATATATCTTGGCAATGAAAAGATATGGCCACGGACAGAGAAAAAATTCTTATCCATATTTGGCAGGGATTCCTTTGTTGATGTATACGGCTCATATTATCACACCGGATTTTCTCTAGCTGTCGGTTGGGATGATGATCCTCCGTCTCTTACAATAGGTCAAGAAGGTTACAGTGCAGAAATCGTTGAAAATTATAAATTATTTGATACCGTATCCGGCATGGAAAAAGGAATGAATAGAAATGAATGCAGAGTGATTATCGGTCGCACTCCTAATGTGTCAGCTGATGGTAGAACCGACACATACTCTCATGGGGTTATCCGTCCGGAGATTGTATCACTGACATTTGATTCTGATAATAAGTTGATAACCGTTACCAAACGTTTTCCTGATGGAGATGTACTCAATATCCTTGATTAATGCACACAGTTTAACCTTACGTACCTTGGTTTAAGAAATCAGAAATGCACGGTATATTCCACTAGAATCATTACCAGTGAAGCTCACAGTTCAGCCACAATTTTATACGACAAATTTAAAATTGAGTACCCGAATTATTTCGATAAACAAGGGGATAAATTGCAAGCTCATAATTCATTGCCGAAGACTTTATCCGATGATGAAGCGTAGCGATTAATGTAGTTACAGATTACCCCCGGGAATTTAGGTTAAAGAAATCAAAATCTAAAGAGAATAAAGCTCAGGAGACGCTCTCTATGAGATAAACCCCGGAGAGTAGCAGTTGTGATTTCAGGGACTTTGGGAATTCGTGTTAACTTCCGGTTGTTCCGGAGGTTTTGACGAATCTGAATGGTACATTTCTTTGAAGTCCAAATGCTCTATCAGTTTCGAAGATTCAGCAGTATATGGATTTACTTCAAACACTGCCTTGATCGCCTAAAAGTTGCTGATTCTGTTTTTAACACAGGTGACAAGGCTGGTCTTAACCATTGCATGGAATCAGGCATTTTCAAGTGAAGCAAACTGCCCGATTTCCCTAATATATCGATAACAAAAATTATAGTTACTATTTGCAACGTGACAAAACCTTGCCAATAGTCATTTAAGTTTTGGAGAGAAATTCATTTGGGAGGAGTCAGAAGACTCTTTTTATTTACTATTTTCTCAGCGTCTTTTTAAAATAATCTGCAGTTTAAACCGATTCCCGTTATAATTTTATTTAGAAAACTTTTTGTAAACCAGTGGATACACTTATGTCTATCAGTCTGTTTTCCCTTTTAAAGCATTATGCACATGATTGAATCCTGTTTACAAAAGAGGATGTTGTTTTTATTCTAATATTTCATTTGTTTCTTTTATTATTTCCGCAGAATCACTGCCGGAGAGAACTGTAAATATTCGGAGAAATATATGCCATCAATACCGGAATCAGTGGCTGCAGGAAGACTGCTGCCGGAAAATCTGCGTGATATTTCTCCGGAAATAAACAGACAGCGTTTTTACGAAAGACAGACCAGACTCCATTATTTTGCCCTGGCAGACTGTAATAATTTTTTTGTTTCGTGCGAGCGGCTTTTCCGTCCGGATCTCAGTAATCGTCCGGTACTGGTTCTCTCCAATAATGACGGATGTGTAATCTCACGTTCCAACGAGGTTAAGGCGCTGGGAATAAAAATGGGTGTACCGCTGTTTCAGATAAAGCATCTGGTAAGACAGTATAATATAGCCGTATTCAGCTCCAACTTTCCGCTTTATCTTGATCTCTCCGCCAGAGTGGCCTCCGTCCTTAATGATTCTGCTCCGGCTCTTGAAAGATACAGCATTGATGAGGCCTTCATGGACCTTACCGGTATGCAGAAAAATTACAACATTTTTGATTACTGCATGGATATCCGGTGGAGGGTAACGCACGACGTGGGGATTCCGATATGTGTAGGAGCCGGGTCCACCAAAACACTGGCTAAAATTGCCAATCACTGTGCCAAAAAAGGAATGACTCTCGGAGGAGTCATGACCATTGATGACGATGACGAGAGAATATACGCACTTAAACAGACTCCTCTGGATGATATCTGGGGTATAGGCAGAGCGCTGGAACAGAAATTCAGGGAACGTTACGGGGTAAGAACTGCCTATGACCTTTCCCTTCTTGATCCGGAAATAATCAAAAAACAGTTCAACATTACTGCCGCCAATGTCATCTACGAGCTTAACGGCATTTCCTGTATTCCCTTTGAGGATATGCCGAGACCCAAAAAGCAGATTATGTGGAGCCGTACCTTCGGCCATCATATCCTGTCTCTCGAGGAGCTTAGTCAGGCTGTAAGTGAATTTACCGCCAGAGCAGCTGAAAAACTGCGTGAGGATCAGCAGTTTACCGCCATAGTAAGTGTTTTTATACAGACTAACCGGGCATCTACGGTAGACCCGCAGTATGCCAGACAGGCATATATCCGTCTCCCCTGCCCGTTAAACGATACTCCCGGACTTATTCAGGCGGCAAACACTGTTCTTGCAAAAATCTTTATAAGCGGCTACAGATACTATAAGGCCGGAGTGATTTTTGAGGATTTAAGGGCAAACAGCACCTATCAGTGCGGGCTTTTTGATGACAATACTCTTACCGAGGAGGCACGGCAGAAAAGACAGAGGATTCAGGCAGCGGTTGATAAATTAAATCAGAAAAAGCGCAATACGGTCTTTATGGCCTCTCAGGGAATCTACGCCCGACAGAATGTTTCGGCCCAGCACAATGTATCCCCGGGATACACCACCTCCTGGAAGGATGTTCCGAAGGTAAAATAGGTAAGAGAAAACCACACGGTAAAAAGGAAAAGAAACTGAGATAACGTGTGTTGAAATAATCCTGAAACAACCGGTGAATAGAAAAAATGAGAAGGAAAAAAAGAAGGAACTGCGGAGAAAACTGAAGATGAAAATGACGCTACAACAGAGGCATAACGTATACTCCTTAAGACTGTTAACCTGATAAAGAGATCTTAAAAGCTACTCCCACTTTTCCCACCAGAGTTCGTTAAAGAGACCTATATTTCTGTAATCAACTATCTGACCTATTCTTGGGGTGGCGAGATTTATCCGCTGCTCCTTCGCGGCTTCCGCAACTCTTCGCGGAGGTTCATTCCAGGCATGGTTAGATATGGAGAATACCCCCCAGTGTACCGGAATCAGCCATTCGGCATGAGCATCTGCCGCTGCCTGAACCGCCTGTTCAGGAAACATGTGGGTCTCCGCCCATCCCATATCATACTGGGCGGAGTCGGCGAGCATCACATCTGTTTTGCCGAAACGGCGGTAGATTTCACTGAAGATTTCATAGTATCCGGTATCTCCGGTGTAATAAACCTTGTGAGCCTGATCCTCTATGTATATCCCGCCCCAGAGGGTACTGTTCATATTAAAGGGATCTCTCCCGGAAAAATGCTTGGCCGGAGTAAGTGTATAGCGGACACCATCGAGTTCGATGTTCTCCCACCAGTACATTGTATGTATTTTAGAGGTGCTGACACCCCACCCCCTGAGAACTGCGTCAACTCCAAGGGGAACAATATAATCCTTAACTTTGCTGTCAATATTTTTAATGGTCTGGTAATCAAGATGGTCATAATGATCATGGGATATAAAGAGTACGTCAATCGGCGGCATATTTTCTGTAGCTAAAGGGGGATCGGCAAACCTCTTCGGTCCGGCGAAGCCCACCGGTGAACAGCGGTTGCTCATTATAGGATCGATTAGAATGTTTCTGCTGCCCATCTGCAGCAGTATTGAGGAATGTCCAAGCCAGATTATCTTTAATTCGCCGGGACCAGCCTGCTCAACGGCAACAATTTTCTGGATGGGAAGTTTGTTTTTCGGGATGCGCATACTATTGGGCTCCGACTGGGTTCCGGTCATCATCTTGTAATAGGTTTCATTCTTAAACTGACGCTTCTCATAGAGACTGGTTTTTTTAGCGAAGATCTTACGACTTTCCTCAGAAGGGACATCACCAAATCCCGGATAGTACTTTATGAACAGAAGAGCGCCGACAGCAAGCGAAACTGAAACAACCAGAACAATAAGTCCCAGTCGTGCCAGTTTTTTTAAAGCCTTTGAAAACATGTTTTGGTTCCCTTTGACGTTCTTTTAAACCTTATTCCGTGGAGAGCCCGTATTACTTTGGAGTTTTCTTCCTGCTGCGCGGTCTGTTGTTTTTTATCTGTTTCAGCAGCCTTTTGGCCAGAGTATTCATCTGAATCAATGTTAATCCTTTAAAAGCCTCGCTGATTTCGCCAGACCTGTGACTTAGCAGTGTCTCAACCGGCATTTCCTCCTCAGTAAGTGCATCCGATTCCTCTGCATCGGCTACAATTCTGCGGCATTCCTCAGTCATCCCTCTGGTGAGACTGCGGATTCTGCTGTCTGTATTTATCCCCTTTTTAAGGGATAAATATTCAGAGATATCTGATTTTAGTTTAACATCAATTAATTGCCGTCCCTCAGCTAATTGCACGTTTGAATATCCATTATTGCTACATGTATCTACAATCTGCGGGACAGTCGCGGATATGTTATTTTTATGTAAAGTTTTCTTAAAAAGCAGGTGTTTTTCATCACAGATCACACTATCAACTATTTTATCATAAGATAACTCTTTTTCTGATAAAAAATGTTGATTATTACCGTGATTATCAGTGTGATTTACAGCAGGGTTTTCAGGATGGTTAAAATTATTCTTTAATCCGTTATTGTCGGATTTCTGACATTTTTTCTCAGAATCCCCGTAATCTAAGCTGTCAGAGCATACTTCAGTGCCGGAAGACCGTACCTCCCCCTGCTTCTTCCCTGCTGATATTCTGTTTTTATCTGAGACAGCGGATAAAACACTGACTACAGAACTCATGTTGAGGTGATCCTGGGGCTGAAGTGTATTGTGATTATGATTATGATTATGATGTTTTTCTTCACTATCTTCCGGTTTATTTCTTTCGGAGACGTCAGCTGATTCCCCGGCAAAATCACAGTTACCCCGGTTATCATCGATGCAGTCTGCTGATAGCCCCTTCTTCTGCAATAAAGTGGTGTGAGGAACATTACGGGGACAGTATTCGGTAGTTCCTTCCGGCGCAAAAACAGTGCTTAAAGATATGTCTCCTGATTTTTTCAGCTGTTTAGCCTCAGGTGTTTTCTTCTGCGGGTTTTTGATAAATCTTCCATGGGCATCTCTTAATCTTGTTACTTCTGGTTTTAACCGCAGAGGATTACTTCGCCATTCCTCATCAAACACCTGAAGACCTGTTATATCATTATCCGGATGATAATCAGCAGAGATATCCTCTCCTCGAAGCAAGCCGGATTCTCCTGAACTGCCGTTTTCTCGGATATTTCCAGAAAAAACCTCATCAAGTGAGAACTCAGCAGATCCAGAGAGTAATGATTTTTCCTTCATCAACCGGTGAGTTTTCAGATATTTTGCTGAAAAAGTCTCAATACTCATTCCGGATGAATCTTCTGCTGTAAGGGAACCGGTTTTATCCATCGGCTTATCCTCACTTCTGTCTTTGGCCCCGGTTGATAGATGATGATTTCTCGCTGCAGAGACAGAATATTCTACAATTTTCCCCTCTGATGTTTCTTTTGGCGGATCTTCAGTGATATCTTTAAAGTCAGGTTTCTCATCCTGAACTCTGTGTTTTTCCCTGATATTCTCAGCTCCTCCGGTAATGATTTCCGGCAGGCTTTCATTATTATGAATTACTTCTTCGGTTGAAGCATCATTATCAGGTTCTGTTTTTATGCCGGTATTAGTAGTGCTTTCTGCCTCAGGATGATTCTCCAAAGTTGCAGATCCCGAAGAATTATTGTTCTGAGAATCAGTGTTTTTCTGAGGTTCTGCAGAAAATGATTCAGTTAGCTTAGTGTATTTTTCTGCTATAACTTCAGGACTCCATAAGGTTTTATTCATTATTGAACCGGCATTTGCGTGCTTTTCTATAAAGGTATGGCATTCACTTAGTGGAACCAACTTTTTCAGGCTGATAACCGGGGCTGTTTCGTCTGCTGAAGAGGAAGAGCTGTTTTCGATGGTTCCGGTTTCAGTTTTACTGTTGTCAGATGTGGTTGTAAGTTCCTCCAGAGCCCTTAAGTATATTTCCGGAAGGGAAAGCCATGGAGATACTTCAATTCCGGTAAAGAGACACTCAGGTTTTGCAAGCCGCAATCCCTGAATGAGCATGGCGTTGGTCCCGTCAGGCGTGATGGCAGCCTTACTGATAATCACGGATTCGCCGTCGGCATAGTTTCCGATTCCTGCAAGAATCAGTTTCTCATAGAGCTCAATGACATCCCCTGCAACAATGGAGAGACCTGCAGCCCTTAAAGGCGCCGTAATCTGGAGAAAAGTTGCCGTATTAAGGATAAGGTAGTATCCATCATCAGTAAAAACCAGTGGAGCTCCGGCAGAATTACATGGTGCGGTAAGATCCATAAGATAATTTCTCAGAAGATTTATGATAACCTCCATAATATGTCCGGAACTGTAAAGAGGTGCTGATTCGGAGGGATATGAACCGGTACATGTATACGCATCGCTATCAGTATCTGTATCTGCTGTGTCTGAATTTATTGCTGAAGCAGAACCGGAGTAATCAGCTTCTTTACATGCTTCATGAACCCCGGTGGCTTCTGTCGTTTCATTAATTTTCGCGTCATTACAGTCCTCTGATTTAATATCCGAATTGACGGAGCCGGTACTCTTTACGGATGATGCGGCTTTGTCATTACTCCGATATATATAATTAATCCCGCCTTTTATTCCTCCTAAATTGATGCTGGCGAGATCGTATTTAACACTCATTATATCGGCATTTTTTATAATGCCGTAGAATCTGGAGCTGCGGCTTCCGGAAATACAGCTGTACATATGCTCGAGCAGGTCCGGAGCCTCCATCATCCAGCTCACGAAATCAGCAGTCAGAATGTTAGCTGCTGCAAGTGGAGCAAGCAGCTCATGTCTCTTACCGCGCATGGGAACATATTTAAAGCAGAATATTCCGGAGCCGCGTTTTATTAAAAAGTTATGCAGCCCTTCTTTTAACGGCTGCCAGTAATTGTCCCTCTGATATACTTTGATATCGGTAAGAGGTTTGCCTATATCATGGAGAAGCGCAGCTACAGTGACGGCAGCTGCAAGTCTGCCTTCTCTATTAATTCTGATATTTCCGGGAAATTCCAGATCAAAACAGCTTGAGGTAAGGCCCCTGCTGGCAAAAAAGGCTGTTTCCAGACTATGCCGGAGAAGTCCGCAGCAGTTACTGTGATGATAATATTCGGATGCCGGCAGCGTATATACGAAATCGGCCGTACGTAAAAGTACGGGTCTGATATACATGTTGAATTCATCACAGGTTAAAGGCAGAATATCAGCTATTTTATTTATGAGCTCATTCATACCTGCAAGCAGTTCCTCCGGTGAATTGATTTTATCCTCTCCTTTGAATACTCTGTTCTCTTTAAGTGAATAGTCAGGAGCAGAAGATAAAGGATCGGTTTCTCCGGTTGTTTCTTCTTTACTCAAGTCCACTTTCGCAGAACCGGACATGTTTACGGTGATACCTGAAGATCCTGATATGCTGTTGCAGCTGGCTGTGCCGGTATTTTCATTATGCGTATTGTCATGAGGGGATGACAGGTTTGTGCATTTATGAAACTGGGATTTTTTATCTGCATCATCTGTATAGATGGTATGGCATTTTCCGGTATAAAAACCTGTCTTAAGTAAGACCATCATATTGGTGAACCGGCGTTTAAAAGCGGATATTATTGTCTTATTCTTCTTGCAGCCTGAGATTCTATTCTGAGTCATAGTCGGGGTACTGGTAATATTTATGAATGTATCTCTATACATCAATAATTAATGTTTAATGTTCTGCGGGGCGATTATTCGATATTGAGGTTTCAACCTTTGAATTATCCTGATACACTGCATCAGTCAATCATTAAACCACGTGTCTGATGCCGTGATATCAGATAACACCTTAATCTGATGGAATAAAAAGTGACGTTTTTAGGATACATAGCATAAGAAACAAGGATTCACGCAGGGACGGAAATGGTCATAACGCCGAATACTCTATTTATTGATAAACAGGCACAGGTGACAGGTAGTAATAAAGGTTCGGTGGTTCAATGATTCATTTTTGGTAAAACTTCCGGATATTCTGATTGTTACCGGAGTTAAACAGATGAATTAATTCAGATATATATGAATAAATCAAATCATCATGTATGACTTTTACGTATATTGACAATGTATTATTTATATCAAAAGTGCCCTCGGTTGGGAAAATAAAGAACATTTTTAATAAAAAGATCCTGTATTTACGGTTTAATAGGTCTCCTATATTGTTATATTAAAAGAGAAACACTATACTTAGCACAACATTATCAGATGGAACAGCATACGGCCGGAAGGATTAAGGGAATGTATTCCTCTTTTTGAAAAGCTTTATGCCGGTTTTTTTTATATTCTTAAATGGGTTATAAAACAGGATCTTTTTTTATGATTAAAAAATTATTCGCCGAATTTTTCGGAACATTCTGGCTGGTTTTTGGCGGCTGCGGTACTGCTCTTTATGCATGCGGTCTTCCAAATGTTGGTGTAGGTTATGTCGGGGTATCTCTGGCATTCGGTCTGACAGTTCTCACCATGGCTTATGCCGTTGGTCATATCAGTGGCGGTCACTTCAACCCTGCCGTAACCATCGGTTTAGCCTGCGGCGGCAGATTCAAGTGGTCTGAAGTTGCTCAGTATATTGTTTCTCAGTTAATCGGCGGTATTGCTGCAGCTGCATGTCTCTATATTATTTTCAAGGAACCATCTACAGGCGGTTTTGCATCTAACGGTTATGGTGAACACTCTCCTGAACAGTATTCATTCATGGCCTGTGCTTTAACTGAAGTTCTGCTTACTGCATTCTTCCTTATCATCATTCACGGTGCTACTGATAAAAGAGCTCCTGCCGGTTTTGCTCCTATTGCAATCGGTTTAGGTTTAACTCTGATTCACCTCATCTCCATCCCTGTTACCAACACTTCAGTAAACCCTGCAAGAAGCTTAGCTGTTGCTTTATTTGCTGATGGATGGGCATTGAGTCAGGTATGGTTCTTCTTTGTATTCCCTATTATCGGCGGTATCCTCGGCGGTGTGATCTACAAATTCCTGCTCGAAACCAAGGATTAATTGAGTATGAATAATGGAAATGACTGATTAAGTGTTTACACATTATAAGTTAATGCAAGTCTTCCACAATCCATAATAATATCTGACAGCCGTATCATGGAGAATTCCTGATACGGTTTTTTATCATCTATGCCAGAATATGCAGCAGGTATTACTATCATTAATGGTGGAATATAATCTAAATCTTTATCTCTAACCTTAACTTTAACCGTCCGTTAATTTCAAACCTTAAATTGTATCTGGCCTTTTATTTTTAGATAATCCTTACTCACCGGCAGGAAACGGAATACTCATTTGAATTTTTTGTCTCAACTTTTTCTTAAATGATAAAGTCCCGGCTAAAACTGCGGTTGGTTGTTCCTATCAGTCTGGGGAAAGTATTATTTCCATCCTTTAACCGCTTGCTGATTCTGTTTATAATTACGACCGTTTAATCGGTTTTCTCATAAAATATTCCGATGGTTCAATGAACTGCAATATACATAGGATAAGAATATGACAGCTGATGAAAAGAGTTCAGTTAGATTATGCAGTATGGCTATGGTAGTCGTTGCATTAACAGGTGTATTTCTTGTAGAACAGGTGATTCAACCTTCGTACTGGATAAAAACCGCCATTAAAGTGGCTGCTTTTTCGGTTCCGGTCATTCTGTATTCATTCTGGAGTGACAAAGGTATACTGGAATCAATAAACTTAAGAAAAATCTCCCGGCCGGCACCGCTAATTCTTTGTATGCTGCTGTTCTTTACCGGTGTAATGCTTCTCTTTTTTGTATTTCATAATCAGCTGGATCTTGCCGGGATCAAACAGAGTCTGATGCAGAAGGAGAATTTAACAAAATCAAACTGTCTTTTTGTTTTTTCTTATATCGTTTTATGCAATTCATTTTTGGAAGAGGCTTTTTTCAGGGGATTTGTTTCCCGACTGTTCAGTTCAGAAAAAACAGGTTCCCTGCTGAGTACTTTTACAAAATTCATGATATTGAAAAAGATAGATATCAAAGTCAGTGCTGACATGGCTGGTTTTCTACTGAGTGCAGTTTTATTTTCCCTGTATCATATAGGTATATTTATCACCTGGTTCAATGTCGGTATGTTTATTCTGTGTGTGGCGGGACTTGCCGGTGTAGGTCTGTTTCTGCAATGGATTGCTGAAAAATTTCACAGCATTGCCGCAAGTTATGTTGTACATGCCTCGGCAAACATCTCCATAAATCTTATTGGAGCACTTCTGATTTTTGAGATTATTGGCAATTAGCAATACTGTTTATGTAAATGTTAACGGAAATAGAGTAAATCAGTAAATCAGTAAATCAGTAAATCAGTAAATCAGCATGAATTTTTAGAAAGTTATTTTCGGAATAGTTGTATTTGAGTATGGCTGATAATTATGCAATAAGTAACATCCATCAGTCATAAATTGTACATTGTCTGAATAAAACATTTGCCATGAATTCTTTCGAGACTCACTGTTTCGTACAGTGAGTTTTTTGTTTTCAGTGAAACAGTGATTAGTGCTTTTTTATCTGAAGCTATTTTTGTCCAGATATATTGTCATCTAATCAGTGAGTAAAGGATCAATATTGGCAGAATCTGCGTCAAGATTCATTACGTAAAGTAATCATACACTTAACTCAATAAATGTCATTTTTATATGAAACTAATGTGAATATGATGATCTTCTGTCTTCGCAACCAGCAAAGATCTGGGCTTGCTTCCAAGCAGATGTAGAGGGGCGATCCCTCCGTCGAGGGACAGCCTTTGCAACGGAATACAAAAATGTTAAACCCTATAGATGTTAGATGTTTCAATCCCTCTGTCGAGGGACAACCTTTGCAACCAGAATACATGTGAATCCTGAAGAGCCTATTGAGGGAGGTTTCAATCCCTCTGTCGAGGGACAGCCTTTGCAACCCTTTAAGGATTCCAATGGTAATATAAAAGAAACAACCGAGTTTCAATCCCTCTGTCGAGGGACAGCCTTTGCAACCCTTTAAGGATTCCAATGGTAATATAAAAGAAACAACCGAGTTTCAATCCCTCTGTCGAGGGACAGCCTTTGCAACTCCCTGGCTTCGCTGTATCAGGGGTATTGGTTGACGGTTTCAATCCCTCTGTCGAGGGACAGCCTTTGCAACATCAATAACAACTCATCAGAGGATACTGCCAATGGCGTTTCAATCCCTCTGTCGAGGGACAGCCTTTGCAACCTAGAGGAGATTCATTTAAATTAAAAATGAACCCAAGACAGTTTCAATCCCTCTGTCGAGGGACAGCCTTTGCAACACGGCAATCCATTGCCTGATTTACCGAAGACTAGGGTTTCAATCCCTCTGTCGAGGGACAGCCTTTGCAACAGAGTCGTTGCGGAGGCCTTGGGTACCAATGGTTACAACAGGCTGTTTTTCTAACCTATGGCTAGTATTTGTATTTTAAAGGATAAATTTTCAACGTGCCACAAAAAATCCTTAAAAATCAAGGCTTTCTCACGTTTCTAACCTAATACGACTGTTTTTTAGGCAAAAATCCTTATATTACAATGGTTGGAAGCTTTTTTTCATATTCTCTCCAAAATCTGAGAGATAGGTTAGCAAAAACCGATAATTTTATACAAAAAGTTTATTATTAGAAAAATATTAAATATCTAAGGTTGTTTTGTATGTTATCTGATATAACACTTGAAAATCCCTAATATCTATTTCAGATTGATTGTTACTCGAATCGTTCAAACTTGTAGTTATTCTTAATAGAAGTTTTTAGCAATTCACTTTATTCTTGATTGAATGGATAAATATGCAGGAATTATGACTGAAAGGAGTAAATAAAGCTTGATATATCCTAAATCAGCATTATATATTTCCTTAGAGACAATTGTTATAAGGAGAATATTCTAATGAGTATTAAAGACCTCCAGAAGGAGTTAACCTGGAATTTTGCAGATAATGCCAAGAGCAAAAAAATAGATCAGCAGATCATTAATGACTTTGCTGAAAAATATAAGAAGTATCTGGATAATTGTAAAACTGAAAGAGAGTTTGTAACCTACGCTAAAAATATTATCGGCGGATATGGTTACCAGGCATTTGAAAAATCAGCTTTTGCAAATAATGCAAAGCAGTTAAAGGCTGGCGATAAGCTTTATTTTGTAAACCGCAATAAATCAATTATCTTATGTACCATCGGTCAGAAACCAATTAATGAGGGTTTGAGAATTACAGTTTCTCATGTAGACTCCCCTCGCCTTGATTTAAAGCCTTACCCTGTATGCGAGGATAGTGAGATAGCTTATCTTAAGACTCACTATTATGGCGGTATCAGAAAATACCAGTGGGTAACCATTCCTCTTGCTCTTCACGGCGTTGTTGCCAAGAGAGATGGCACTATGGTTACAGTAAATATCGGTGAAGATCCTGCTGATCCGGTATTCTACATTTCCGATCTGCTTCCACATCTTGGACAGGAACAGGGAGAACGCAAACTTAGAGAAGGTATTAAAGGTGAAGAGCTTAAAGCAATCGGAGCTACCCTGCCTCTTTCCTCTGACGATGATAATGAAAAAATAGACGAAGCTGTTAAGTTAAATCTTCTTAAGCTTCTCCATGACAAGTACGGTTTCACAGAAAGAGATTTTCTGACTTCCGAACTCTCACTGGTTCCTGCCTACAATTCACGAGATGTCGGTCTTGACAGAAGTCTTGTCGGTTCTTACGGACAGGATGACCGCGTATGTGCTTTCGGCGCATTTATGGCTGAGCTTGAAAGCAGCAATCCTGAATACACCACTCTTACAGTATTTGCAGATAAAGAGGAAATCGGCTCATACGGCCCTACAGGCATGAGTTCTGACTTTATGCTCAATTTTATTGAGGATATTACAGAAGTCCTTCATGGAGATATCAACACTGTATTGAGAGCATCAAACGCCCTTTCAACTGATGTCGGCGCTGCATTCGATCCGAACTTTGCCAGCGTATTTGATAAGAGTAACAGCTGCCAGCTGAATCATGGTTGTGTTCTTACTAAGTACACCGGTGCCAGAGGCAAGTCCGGCAGTAACGATGCCAGTGCTGAATTACTCTCTATGGTAACCGGTATTCTCGATAGAGACAACGTTACCTGGCAGATTGGTGAAATCGGTGCTGTTGATGTCGGTGGCGGCGGTACAGTTGCTCTGTACATTGCTAAATTTGATATCAATGTTGTAGACCTCGGTGTACCAATTCTCGCAATGCACTCACCTTTTGAGCTGGCTGCCAAGTATGATATATACAGCCTTTACCAGGCAGTTAAGGCTTTCTATAAATAAGAAAGCTGTCTTTTTTGCTGTAAATTTTTTACTGTATGATAAAAGCGGTTCAGTTATATGCAGACTGAACCGCTTTAAATTTTCCTGGAGGAACAATAACATGTAGTGGAAAAGTTTACGAGAAGATACGCACGGGCAAATAATAGAAAGCATTACAGCATAATAGTTTGAGATTTTTCCAAAAAATTAACAGCCTAAAAAAAACAACCATTTACCTGATATCGGTTAACGGTTGAAAAAATTATGTATCGGGAGACTTATGCTATTTTATTCTTCGTATTAACAAAATTTAATTCCTTTGCATATCTTTAATGCATCCTAATACTGTTTTAATATCAGGGATGCCTTTATTTATAATGAATTCTCTGATTTTTTCAGGTCCGTTTATATTGTTTTTATTGGATTTCTTTGATATTTCCTCTTTAATTACGCTTGTACTTTCATGATGAAAACACATGTTTCGCAAATTTTTGATATAACCCCAATGGGTAAAAATAAGGCCACTTATTGCAGATAGTTTTCGATTTTTAGCATCTTCATTTTTGGGTGAAGTTATAAATGCATCTTTAAGTTGCACAGGGTATTTCCTATATCTGTTTTTATTATTGATTTTTTCAATAATTGTTTTCAAACCACTGTCAATAGGTTTAATTATAATAAATGATTTATCATCATCGGAAATGGAGATTATGTTCTCTTTACGGAATTCTATAATGCATTTTCTTAAGTTTTGAGCAGAGCTGACCATAGCCTGATAGCAACAACAGAATGCTTTTATAAAGTCTTCGGATTCAATATTCAAACGAGCCTTTTTAATGAGCGTGTTGATAGTTTTATCCTGTGTTTCACTAAGAATATCTTCTATCCAGGATAGACTTGTAAAAATTTTATCCTTAAGCGTATCAAGAACAGGATCTGTAAATCCTTCACGAAGTCTGGCAACAGCCGGTTCTAGAAATTCCGCAGCAGCCTCAAAAAAAGACATAGAATTTAAGAGCACACCGTTCTGGAAATTGACATAATTATAAAAATCACGTTTTCTGAGTTCAATTTTTATAAGAGGCTGCAGAAAAATAAGATTATTTGTAGCAATATACTGGTTAATTGATGCAGAATATTCCAGTAGTTTTGCGAGATTGCGCATATCGTACACCTTGCCACAGAGGAGTTCTTCATCTGTAACATCGCTGAGTACCGCTTCTATCTGTTCCTTATACCTTAGGAATACGTCCTCATTGGAAAGCTGACTCTTTTTCAAACCATTGAGGGAATTAAAGTCTCCTTCTAATGGAACATCACCGTAGAATATGTGACGGATTTCGTTATGTTTAACTGCTTTCAGATACAGAAAGGCACACAGGCTGATAATTGGAATAATGCGATAACTGTGAGTTATATCAAAGGATATCAGGTCATTGGTATCAACATTTCTGGTAATACAGTCAATTATTTCCCTTTGGGTTTCAGGGTTACTTATGGTATCTGCTGTTACTGCAAAAATAATATCGAAGCCGATAATATCTCTGTTTTCCTGAAAAAAGTCATTAATAGTGGTAATTTGCATGACATCTATTTGACCTTCGGTGTTACCTGTATCATTGAGATGAGTGATTATTTCATCCTTTATGGAGATGAATTTTTTACGAATATCCGGATTGTTAGTACTTAACTCCTGAAGGAATTCCTGATCCAGGGACTCCATTACTGTACGCCAGTTACTGGTAATTGTTCCGCAGACTACCAGTCTAGTGAGTTTTGTATCTTCAACATCAACATTTTTCTGTATATCCCGAAGTTTGCGTGCAAGAGAAATACCAAGCGCTCGAGAACCGGTCACATCAAAATAATGTTCGTCTCCATGGAAGGGATTGCAGTAGGTATAGGATGTATGGCCATAGTCACCTGAACCTATAAAGGTAAACATCACGTGTCCTGGTGTTCGCTGTTTCTGATTAAATTTTACTTCCAGTGATTTAAATGGTTCTAGTATTTTTTCTCTGAGATTTTTTTCATCAATCTGGTTGTTGTCGTCAACTTTAATAAACTTATGGATACGTGCTTCATCTTTATCGATATCCTTTGTTTTGTCTTCAAGGTGAACAAACATTGATCTGTATAATTCTATAAATTCGTTATATTTCTTATATCTTTTGGTGATCTTTTCTCTTTTTTTCTTTTTAAGCTCATTCAAGTAATAAGGTTCACAGTATCCGGTAGGATTGTATGACGAATATTCATAATCTTCAATAGCGCTGTAGCAACAGTTGATGGCATGAATATAGTCGTAGCAGTTTTCATCAAGATAGATACCTGCAAGCATTTTTAATGAAGCCCCCTGCTCTTGGGGAACCTCTTGATTTTGGCTAAATGTTTGTGCCCAATCAAAGAGACTGGATAATTTTGCTGTTATCTGGTTATTATTAATTGTATTGATTATGGATTCTTTATATTGTAGCAGCAATTCCGCTGATTTTTCGTAATCACTTATATTCAGAAAATATGATATTTCCTTTAGAATATCCCTTAATGATTTGTCATCTTGTTTTTTTACAGTTTCAGGAATCTTTTCTGCAAATACTGCAGGACTGTATGTGGCATTGTAGCGATTTATAAGAGCAGCATCATTCAACATTTCTTCGGTACTGTCTAAAAAACAGCAGTATGTATCCCGGATTGCCGTAGTTTTTTGTTGTGGCGAAGTATTCTTAGCAGGTTTAAGTATACCTTTTATGACTTCCAGTTTATCGTTGTATTTATTGAGTTCGGTATTTTTAAGATATCTCAGTCTGTTCTTAACTGATTCTATATAAGCAAGTCTTTCGACAGGTTCTGTTTTAGGCATGTACTCCGGCGAGTAGCATATCTTTTTGATGTGTAGATTTTCGGTATAACAGAGACTCTGAAAACTGATAAATGTCATAAACGGCATTATTCTGAGGCCATAGGTAATATCCAGATATATGCTGGTGGAAGAATCAATCAGTCCGGAATCTTTAATTCTGTTCAACAATTCAATCTGTTTATCGTATTCAGAAAATTCTTCTGCATGCTCAATAAAGAAAACAGTCATCCCTGATTCTCTTATGGCATCATTAAGGCTGTTCTCACATTGTTTCCATAGTTCTAGAAATTTATCCCTGTTTCCCGGTACAGATGATTTTTTATTTGTTTCTATAATGTCTTTAAATTCAAGACTGGAGGAATCTTCTTTGATTCTCTGAAGCTTGTTTTTAATTTCATCAAGATGAGCATTTCCGGCAAAAATTCTGTCAGCTGTTTCAAGAAAATATTCTGGAATCATATGCCAGAAGCTTGATGACGTGCCACAGATAAGTAATTTATTAATATTTATGTTTTCTTTTTCCTTCAGATATGCAATGAAGGCTGTTGTTCCATACTTACATTCAATTGGAAGATCTGTATCCGGATAATTGTATTTACTGTCTTTGTATGGAGAGGCACCGATAAAGGAAATAAGCAGGCTAGATGATTCAGACTCCATTTTTAGTCTCCGTAAATTATGTTGTTTAGTAGTTTTGAATAATATCAAATCATAGGAACAGCACCTGTATTTGAAATAACAGTTACGTAATACCCGTCATTGTTTTTCAGGTGGTGATTACTAAAAGTTTAGATATGGTACTTGGTGAAGTCAATAAAGCCTGACAAATGGTGATAAGTCAAACGGTTAAATATAGAGAATAGGAAAGAAGAAATAATAAATAAGCACCATTCAAAAGAATGCAGTCAATCGCTAAAAAATGACTGTATTCCTGAATGGTGCTTATCACAGCTTCTTTTCTGACTTATAAAGATTTTATTTCAGATATCCTTGACGTCCTTCGCTGTATTCCTGCGGAGCAATATCCGTTATTTCAGATACCAATTTCCAGAAATCAGGATGATTATAATTATCAAAACCAATATCGTGTAATTTCTCTAATAACGGCCCAATTTCGTCGCTATTATCAAAAGAGATATACAAATCACTGAAATACCAGTTCATAAAAACATTGGCATTAATAACCAGTGGAGCTAAAGCCTTATATGATGAGACAAAGAAGGATTTTAAAGCTCTTAGATGTTTAATATCACCTTCTTCTATGTCTTCAGTTTTTGGTAACCTGGTCAGATAATTACTCTTCCATAATTTTTCACTATCTATGTCTACCCTCTTATTTTTAATAGTTTCAAAGAAGTGCTTTAAAAGCGTCCTTTCATTCTTCAGGTAGTGACTGTCTACAAGAACCAGTATCTGTCTTATCTGCTGAAGAATTGCTCTTACTTCAAGTGATTTATCACCGCAAACATATTTTTCCATCAGTTCTATGACGTCATCATGACGACGTTCTATAGCTTTAACAGGAACCTTGGCTTCTGCCATTTCTTCAATTATCTGTTGTATTCTATAAGAAATTGCCCAGAATGTTTCCTCAGCTTCTTCACTGGAAAGTTCAGTATTGATATGCAGGCTCTTAGCTACGGTAATGTTCTGTTTCGGAAAATAAGCTTCAAGTTCCATCATTTCTGATGTGTTGACTTTGAGAGTCAGATGAACAGGATCATCCGGATAAATATTACTACTCAGTTCCTTTCCAGAAATGACAATGTCAGTTACATGCTCATAACACAATGAGAAAGATTCATCCCTAATAGTATGATCTGCCTGAAATATAGGGATAGTCATAAAGCTGTCTGAACCTGCCTCAATAAATTTAGAAACCCGGCGATCATCATTTTTGCCCACGGCCGGTAAAGGGTTATTCTTTTCCAGCCCTGAAAAGGAAGCTACCAGATTGGTACTGGTGACAGTATACAGTGCATAAGGATTTTTGTAACTGTAGCATATATTATATGGGAGAACAGCTCCGGAAAGTTTTACACCTTGGTTAATATTTATGGAATTCGGTGATATCTTTATGAGGTTTCCATGACTATCATAACCAATGATTTTAAATGTATTGGAACGATTCCTTTCCAGCAGAACCTCAACCGCTTCACCATCATCACCTAATTTTATTCTGCCGGAAGACCAGGCATTATCAGTTCTGGATAACTCAATTTCCAGCCCGTCCGGATACGTATCTGTAGCAGCCGGTTTTAAACCGACCCACTCGGTATCGTTAATGGAATTACTCTGATAAACAACCTCCAGTTTAAGAGCATCTTTATTATCGGCTTCTTCTGAATCATCTTCATCCGAGACATCAAAGCTCTGAGCATATAAAGCAGCTCCTACAGCAACTGCAGTCATAGGGTCAATGGAGCAGTCTAATTTCTCGCTGATCTGTTTTTTCAGTTTTTCACGAATAAGCGGACAGTGTGTCGGTCCTCCGACAAGAATAATCCTGTCAATAATATCCTTTTTGATATTATTTCTTGCCAGAAGATCAATACACATATCCACGGCTTTCTGATACAAATCATCAATAGCTTTATAAACTTCCTCACGGGTAAATACATGGTCTATAACGATTTCTTCTCCGTCATCATCTATACCAATATCCCCAAGATCGGTAACACATTCAAAGCTTTCACTTAAAGATAGTTCTTTTCTTATCTTCTCTGCATAAATTTTCAGAGATTCCTTTAATATACTGCATCTTGATTCACTTATAAGAATTTCACGGATGCTGTAGTTTAAGTTTATGTACGGGATAATAATTTTTTCAACGATTGCCAGATCAAGATCCTTTCCACCAAGGAAGCTGTCGCCCTCTGTATCAAAAATCTGCATAACTCCGTCATTAGCCTGAACAAGAGCCGCATCAAACGTACCGCCGCCAAAATCGAATACCAGCCAGATACCGTTTTGGAAATCGGTAGATATTCCATATGCAAAAGATGCAGCAAGTGGCTCCTGCAGAAGCTCGCAACATCTGAAACCAGCCTTTTCAGCTGCAGTTATGGTAGCAGCCTTCTGATTAACAGTAAATTTAGCTGGAACAGTAATGACTATATCCTTAGCTTCTTCGGGGATAAATGTCTTAAGTTTTTTTAGGACTTCCGATGACAAATCAACGGCACTGAAAGAACACTTCATGTTTGTGCTTTCGAACAGGGTATCACTGCCCATTTCGCGTTTAAATTCAACGAACGCATTACTTTTGGTTTTTACCCAGTTTACAGTGGCATTTTTCTTCTCGGAATGGTAGTCGTTAAGAGCAGGAGTACCTACTTTAGTAATTTTTCTTTTAGAAAAAGAAACGCATGAAGGCATAACCGGAGATTTTGTATCCGTTTTGAATATAACCGGTTCGCCGTCGGTGATGGTAGCTATTGATGAATTGGTAGTTCCTAAGTCTATACCATATTTTATTCTTGACACTTAATTATTATCCTCTATAAAAAATATAAGTTAATTTTTTTAAAAACTGCAGCTTGTCAGTCAATATTCTGGGCAACCACAACTGTTGCCGTCTGCAACAGCTCCCCCTTATAGTTAACCTGAGGTACACTAATCTTTTTTATAATGCTTTTTCCGGGCTCTACAGTATCATCATCCATAAATGATGCAGTCACATTCATGCCTTCAACATAAGGTCGATCCTGCAGTTCAACGAACTCATACCCGTCTGCAAGCATTGCATCTTTAAGTCGTTCGTAGCATTTTAATAGCTGTTTGTACCCTTTTACCTCAGTTCCCATGTAATTCAGGTTATTCTGAATCCTGAGAATTTCATTAGCTACGCGTAAATAAAAAGCATGTTTAGAGGATTCGTCATGCTGCTGAATAAGTGATGTTACCTCAGAAAGGAGACCGGAATATTCTTTAGAATTCTCCAAATCATGATCCTCCAACACATCAATTCGCTGGTTCAGTGAATCCTGATTCCGGCTGAGTTCTGCACATTCAGAATGACAGAAGTTTTTGGTATCGATTAAACTTTGATTAAGTTCGTAGCTGCTATGCTGATTTTTATCATTCTCCATAAGAAGGTGAGCATAATTCCTTTCAGCCTTTCTCTTTATTCTCCATAAACAGAACGAAAGAAAACTCATCCACACCAAAAGAGCTATAGTCTGAATATCCAACCGGTGGTTAATAATAAAGTGAATACAGTCTGTCATTATTATCTCTTCTTTTTCTTCTTGGCACCGTTTCTACCATTTGCAGCCTTTTTCTTTCTTTTACATTTTTTTGCATTACTAGAGCTTACAGAACTAAGTTCTGAGAATTCTATGTCTATATGTTGATCATCATCGCAGACTTCATTCTCCTGCAGAGATTCATTCAATCTATAGAGAAGTTCACCAAACTCTTCCTGCATATTATTATTTATTTCGTCCATATATGCAGCAGATACAAAAACTAACTCCATATTCATTGCTACCAGTGTTTCCAGCAGGATCTCTTTTGGCATGACTTCTGTTGCATAGATAAACTTCATGTATCTATTTTCAAATTTACTGGCTAAAACCTTTATTGTATTAAGAATATCGAGTGTTTCAGAATCAAAAGAGGCAGATTTTACATTTCTCAGTACAAAGTCTGCAACCATCTGCCAAAATAAAATGATTTTTCTATATTTCAGAATTCCTTTATTAGAAGTGATAAATGTTTTGAGTTCTTCATTGTCTGAGAGAATTCCGGAATCCTGTTTTACCTTGATATTTATAGCCTCCAGATTTAATCGAGCGCAATCGTATGCCAAAGCTATGTGAAGTTCTATTATATTTAGAACAATTGGCAAGCAGGCGTTTCTTGTTATTTCAGAAGCAACAGCTTTTTTGTTGCTTTTTGTTTTGGTAATAACATCGTTCAATAAAGCGATGGCCTTGGCAATATCCTCATCTGATGGAATTTTGATATCAAAAGATTTTTTATAAGAGGCAAGAGCAGATTTTGAATGACACCTCCAAATATATTCAGAAGTACTTATAAACTGAAGATCTGTCACGAATTTTCCGAAGACGGTGGAGCTGTCATATGTGACGACATTATTCCCAGGAAGCTCAGTGCCTTCAGTTTTCTCTTTTTCATTTTTTATCGCATCGATATCGTCATTAATTGAAATCCATGATTCCCATTTTAAAAGCTTTGGGTTTTTTACTACATCAAAAATTTTTACACCTTCTTCGTTTAATGCTTTAATATATTCAGTTATAAAATACTGCTTTTTATAGTTAAAAATCGGTGTGATACTCTTCTGAAATTCTGTGCAGCGGGAACCATACAGATTGGAAGCGATTTCTGTTGCAGTCTGGTAATCCTTTCGAATAACGGAAATAATCAGCAGATTCTGTAAACTCATTATATCCTTTGATTTTTTAATCTCATTCTGCAGTGCAGTTGCAGCATCATCCAGCTTCGATTCTGAAATAAGCTTTAAGATATTATCCTTAAAAAAATCATTTTCGAAAAACCAGAACATTCCGGCAGCCAGTTTTTTCTCCGGCGTTGCAATTTCCAAGGCAGCCTTGTCCATATCCGCAGAAGTTCTATCGATAGAACCTAGAATATTCTCCAAATCCATTGTAAAAGAGCTCTTCTTTTTTACGGATTCAAATGCTTTACACTTACTTATATTGGAATTCAGATCTTTTACACTGGAATTGATGCAAATACCCAACATTCTAAAAGGATTGTTAATAATATAGTCTGAAAGTTTCATAGTTAAAAAATAAAACAAAATAAAAAGAAACAGTGTCACAAATGTTTGTATGACCGCTAAGCGTTGAAACTAGTAACTTTAATCATTTTATTATACAAATCATATTTCTGCAGTAAAATTTACAACCATCAAAAATAGTTCTGCTTAATTGTATAAAGAGTATTAACAGATGAGAGTATGTGATGTTGAATTGTCAGGAAAAATATAATCGTTGATGGTTAAAAAGCAGAGGCGCATTTATTATTCAGAAAAAGTATTTGGAACAGTCATTATTGTATATCTGATTCTTCGTTTAGAATAAAAGAAGACCCGTATCCTATTGCTACGGGTCTGCATTACGGTAAAGCAACCGTTACACTCTGAATTTTATCTTCTCAGCCATTTGGGCATACAGGAAAAACATACAGTGCACGGAACTATCAGGCTACTAATGTCTGCCATGTCCACCGTGAGCTCCTCCTCCCGGTCCTCCATGGTGTCCACCACCGGATCCTCCGTGATATCCACCACCAGGTCCGCCATGGTGTCCACCGCCATGTGAACCATGCCCAGGACCAGGTCTTAAACCTGGGCCTCCTCTGTCATCATGTGGATAATGACCTGGTCTTCCGCCAGGCCCTCCAGGACCACCATATGGACCATGTCCAGGCCCCGGTCTCAATCCCGGACCGCCGTGATGATGAGGACCGCCATGTGGACCATGATGCGGTGGAGGCGGAGCATGATGGTGACGAGGTGGCGGAGGTGGCGGTGCGTGGTGGTGATAATAGCGAGGTGGTGGAGGTGCAACGTACACAGGAGAAGAATACACCACAGGCGCCGGTTCATATACCACGCTTGTACTGGTAGCCGGTTCATAGTATCCGTCATAATATGGATCGTCCACAAGAACGCAACCGTTCAGCAGTAAGCCACTCAGCAATACGGTAAGAATATAGTATTTTTTCATTTTCATTATCCTTATTGTCATAAGTGACAAGATTGTGATGACAGTTAATCAGGATTACATATATTCTTAATCTACAGATCCAGTGTATGTAATCCTTTTTCATTATAATAATTACAGTTTACAAAACTCTGATAATCAGTGTCCGTGGTGTCCAGGCTTGCCGTGAGAACCAGAGATTGGTCTAGCTCCCGGACCTGAAATAGGCCTTGGTCCATGTCCTGAAATTGGTCTAGCTCCCGGACCTGAAATAGGCCTTGGTCCATGTCCTGAGATTGGTCTAGCTCCCGGACCTGAAATAGGCCTTGGTCCATGTCCTGAGATTGGTTTGGCACCAGGGCCAGAATGACCTGAAATAGGTTTTGGACCTGGTTTAGGGATTGGCTTAACTCCGTGACCGGAATGCGGATCATGATGAGGTCCGTATTCAGGACCGTGGTGAGGGTCATGATGTGGACCGTGGTGAGGATCATGATGTGGACCATGGTGAGGGTCATGATGTGGTGGAGGCGGTTCATGATGATGGTGATTATAGTCATCATCATAGTATCCGTCATCGACGAGTACACATCCGCTTAAGGCAAATGACATTGCAGCAATTGAGACTGCAACAAATTTATTTAATCCTTTCATTTTTGTTATCCCTGTATTATTGTTAAATACGCAGACATCCCCGGGATTTGTTTCGGTTGCCTGTTCCCCTTTCCGGATATTCTCTGAAACTGTTTCAGTCGGCTTTTACCTGAATAAGGTATAAAATGGCTGTTTGCCACAGTGGGTACCACATCCCGGTAAATAGTCCTGACAGGAAAAGTCAGCCCATATGGTTGATCTTCTGAGCGGCATTCATGGTGAAACATGTCACTCCAAACAATTATTTCAGTGAACTTTATAAACTACTTTTATATGAAGATGTAAGACATTCCTCAAAAAATGCAGTCATTGTTCAATAATCCGGCAAAAGCTGTTTTAGAAATCAGAGAACTGTCAACATTTAATGTTTAAAAAACTTAGGATAACCGATCCCACCATGTGGTTATCCTAAGAAAAAGAACTCTAACGATTTCTTACTTATCATTCTAACGAAAAAATTTCTGCATTTGGTTGGCAAATTAAAACAAATTGTCATAAATCTTGTCAAAGCTGTAACAATTCTGCTGTTATTTTATTCTATTTCTCTGTACCTTCTTTTTTAACCATTTTCAACCGGAATAAGCAGGATTACAGTAGTATACAGATGCATTCCGGAACAACGTAACATTTTTGACAAAAAAATACCGGAACCCCATCTCTCAGGATTCCGGCAGCCCTAATCTCTATAAACAGTGCGACAGGCCATTTCTCTGTTGTCTGAAATCATAGCAGTCTGCTGTATTTCAGGTTTGGCAAAGATTTGTAATCTTTTTTTTACCAGAACCAGGAGCACACTGTGTTCCAGGCGCTGGATGCAACGTTTGCTATCGTGTTTCCAACGTCACAGACTTTATCCCATACAGCCTCACAGGTTTCCTTTACCGCATCCATAAAGACATTACTGGTTTTTTCCTTATATGTCCAGCCGCCGTTGTTATATTCATCGTAGCGGGTATTTTCATCATCTCTCGTCTTTCTGGTGCAGACAATTACCGCCTTGTTTGACTTGAGATTCTTTACAATAAGATAGAACATTTTCTTACATACATATTCAACTGTAGGCCTATAACCGGCTTTATTTCTGCTAAATGTATGGATAAGTTAATGTATTTTCAGCTGCATCCTTTCAGCCGGAATCAGGCTTTGTCTGTCAGCATGGTTTTCTCGCAACAAAACAGAAAAAATAACTTGTGCAAAGATTATAACTGTAAGCCAAAAGCAGTCAACCTGCAAATGGAGCGGAAACTGTCATGTTTCTCACCTATAGCGAATACTACATAACCATTCTTACAGAATAATCACTTCCCAGAATAACCGAAGGTACTGTATTCCTTTCTCCTAAAGCTTCAGCCGGAGCGATACAGGCAGCGTATACAGCATCCGGAAGTGTGAACCCGGCATGATTTACAAGATTGGCGAGCCCTTCCGGCATGGTCAGTCTGGAACCGCCGAGAGTACCGCCGGCATCAATACATCCCTTATCAGGAGTATTATAGATAGTCTTGCCGGCAAAAACGAATTCCCTGTATATATGAGGATCTGTCCCCGCAGCTGAAAGACAGTCAGTAACCATGACAAATCTTTTTCCCAGTGTAAGATGAGCAAGCTTCAGCATACCGTAGTTTACATGCACACCGTCAGCAATAACACCGCAGTATACATTATCAGAAGTCATAATGGCTTCGGCGGTCATCGGGGTTCGGCCGTTTTTAGCAAGAGTCATTGCATTAAATAGATGTGTTCCCAAAGTAGCTCCGTTTTTAATGAAAGTTTCAGCTTCATTGTAACCTGCATCGGTATGTCCTAACGATATCCTTATACCACGGGAAATCAGCTTCTGCATATTAAGTGGAGTAATCCTCTGTGGATCAAGTGTAATATAGGAGACAGCATCTGCATATTCTAAAATCAGTTCAAGATCCCTGCCCTCGAGATTTCTAATATACTCCTCTGAATGAATTCCTTTTTTAGCCATACTGATAAAAGGCCCTTCGATATGAAGCCCGGGAATAACATCCGGATGCATTTTCATAAAATCTGCAGTAGCGGCAAGCGATGAACGCAGTACATCATATGGAGATGTAATCAGTGTCGGAACAAATTTCAAACATCCGTATTTACGAAGAGATGAGGCGATACATGAGAGCTTTTCCACGGTAACCCCGGATGCACCGTCGAGGGTTATCCCGTTGAATCCGTTCACCTGCAAATCATAAAAGGAAGGAATAGCATAGAATACTTCCTCACTTTGTGCGTATTCCTTTAGTAAAGAATCATTTCTGCGATATTTCTCAGGTAAATCATTTTCACAGCAGTGTATAAACTTAAGCATATTCCATCCTAAAAAACATATCGGAATATTGAAGCGTCTTTTTTACGGCTTTTATATATCTATCGCCGGCTTCTTTATTCTTTTATAGAAAACTTAAAAAAACAACCCCCGCAAGCTTTTCCCAACTTACGGGGGTAACCATATACTTAGACATCCATCTGTTTATCAGATGAGCAGCCGTTAAGTCTCTTCTGCATAAAGGATCGTACCATTGAATATCCTCTATGTGAGGTACGGTTAATCTACAGATTTCGGTTCAGGATTTTCTGATGTGGCGGTAATTTCCATGTCCACATGTCCTGAAGGTGTTACTTCAATCTGTTCCTCCTCGGTAACTCCTATCGGTATAACCGGTTCAGATTCTCTTTCGATTACCATGCTGTTAGGACGGTAATCACTTGCCGGTTCCACATGCTCCGGTTTAGGTGTTTCAGACCGGGTACTGCTGCTGACATCAGCAGCTCCGCCGATATGTTCCTTATCCTTAGAAGTATTTTTACCTAATAAAGAACTCTTCTTCTCATCTTCAGCAAGCTGCTGATCTTTCTTTTTCTCTTCATCAGCTTCAAGGTCAGCCTGAGTCTGTTCATCCTGTTCTGATGCCTCTACCAGTTCCTTAAGCACATTACGGCACTTCTTCTTGAAGCCGGAGGTAGCGTCAACCAGTTTGTTTTTAAGAATAAAAGAAAGAAGCCGATTATCCTCTGCGGCATCTCTTACCTTTTTATTCTTTTTAAGCTTAGGAACTATTATGCCGGCATAGAGATAGACAAGAAAAATGGCGGATAGCACCCAGAGTATCCAGTGTCCGGCAAACTGGGAGTCACGAAGCTTCTGGTACTGATCCTGAGCCTCGGCAAGATTTGATTCAGCAACTGCATGCATCTGGTAGTTCTGCATTTCTACAATACTGTCAATCTTTGAGGAAAGCCCGTCAAGCTGCTTTTCCAGGCTGGCAATTTTTTCAAGCTGCTCATTCTTCTGATCAAGAAGTTCGCGGTTAACCTGTTCAGCGTTCTTGAGCTCCTCTTTAATTTTATCAATCTCTTTTGAGTTTGTATTTACAGCTGTTGATACAGTGGTATCAAATACCTTATGACCGTTGGCGTCAAGAGCATAGACTGTTGACCCGTTGAATATAACATTGGCTCCTTCTATACGTCCGTTTCGGGACAAACCAGAAGAACCTGAACCGTTATCGTTATCCTGATTCTGTTTAAGAACAATGACTCTCTTGCCCTGTTCGTTTAGCACAGCATTCTCTTTGGCCTTAGCCTGTGCTTTTTCACGTTCCTCTTCCTCAGGATCCTTAATCATCAAATCTTCACTGGCTATATCCGCTTCGGTATTAGCCATTTCATATTCCTGCTGTTTTCGCAGCTCTTCAGCCCTTTTCTTTTCTTCGATTTCGCGGAGACGCTTCTGTTCCTCTTCAAGTTTTTTATTCTTCACGGCAGTTATGCAGTCGTCATATTCTTTCTGCATCTGCTGTACTTTTGCATCACGCAGGGCCTTATCAGACTTCTGTTTAGTAATTCTTGCCTCTTCCTCCTCCCATGGAAGCACCAGTGCCGGAAGCTTGAATTCCGCCATTTTTCCGGAGGAGATTCGGGACATTATTTCCTTACCGGTTTCATCATTTTCCAGAGCTATACGTTTGGCTGCCGGAATATCCAGTGTTTTTCCTATCAGAAGATTGCCGTTATTGAATGATTTCGGGTTGGCCCGCATGATGGATGCAACCAGCTGATTATTTGTTACCGGAAAGCCATCAGGCTTTACTTTAGACAGAATTTTACCGACAGTATCGCCTTTTTCAATCGTGTAAGTTGAAGCTGTTTCTGTAAGATCAATGGTCGGAATTGTCGGAGTGTCAACGACAACATCAGGAATCGGTTCCGGTTTGCTGCAACCGGCTCCGTCTAGTGTACGACTGCCGTCAGAATAAGTAACACCTTTACCGATGACTGCGCTGTCAGGCTGAGAAGTCTGCTCAGCTGTTACACTGGTACCTGAAGTGTCTCCCCACTCGTCTTCAGTCTGACTGCCGGCGTTTGCACCGGTGCCTGATGAAGAATCTGCCGATGATGGAACACTGCCGGTTCCGGCAGAAGGATTACCGGTTGTTCCGGTATTACCGTTATCTTTTTTCTGGGAATCCTGCTTTACGGTAGTAGTGCCGAGTACCATGGAAGCATCATCATTGGTGGCAGTTTCCGCACCATGATGAATAATCTCCACATCATAATTATCTAACTCATTGGTTTCCGCATAAACTGCTGAGCCCGCCATTCCGGTAGCAATGATTACGGAACATAAAATCTGCTTTACGTACATCAGTTTTCTCAAACGTTCTTAACCTGAAAAATCAGGAAATATTAAATTATACTGTTATGCCTGCTGTTTTATTAAATCAATATATCAGGCTTTATGCAATGACCAAGTTATTATGCTTAACACTTAACATAAGAGTCCTGTCTATAATATAAACCGTCTATGTGGCTGAATCACCATGGTACTTTTCATCTCATAAGGAAACTTTTACGGCCTACACATCTAATTTTCTTACTATAAACCTAATTACCTCATAATTCCATATAACCTGTACAGCTTTTTTTAATTGATCACTTAAAAATTAAAAAAACATAGTAAAAGCTGAAATCTGAGGTTACTTAATAGTCAGATTCTCCATAAATAAGGTGATTTTATAAGGAGATATTTTCCAAAACAAAAATCCTCACTGTCAGTCATCCGGCCAGGTCTGTGCGAGAACAGATTCTCTTCTCTATAAAGATTCAATTGACACAAAAAATCATGTCAGCATAAAGTCTGCAGGTTCTCAGAATATCAGATATTTGAAAATATTTACACTCAAATTAAACGGATAGCTTAAATATTGGTTAATTGCGGTTCTATAAGTAATTTCTCAAAGGAAATTGAAAAAACATATTCCCGGTGAAAAATGCTGTAGAACAACAATGATTGAAGCTTTTATTACCTATGCATATCTTTTCGATCGCAGATTCCGGGATGAACATACCTTAACCGTATTCTCTGTGTTTATCCGGAGCATTCAGTCAAGGACACCAGCCTTTTTTACCGGCAATAAAGGGCATAAATGACTATAACTGAGTGTGTGTCAGTTCATTTCAATGCTCCGGAAGACTGCAGTATATTATAAAATCCCGTTCTTTTCGGGTATTCTGTTTTATGGAATAAACCTCATGAACGGGATCATTGAATAGCTGTTACTGACTTTAGATGTCAGTATCCAGGACTATTTTTTCGCTTTAAGATTATACTGGTTTATCAGATATTCTCTTCTTGCTTCAAGAACCTTTTCAAGTTCACTGTTGTAGGCCTTCTGCATAGAATCATATTCCTTTTCAGAATAAGACTTGCTCCCGGTCAGTGCAGGCAGAGAATCAGCAGAGATTACTCCTGTTCCCTGAAGTAGAATATTTACATAGGTTTTTTCGCTTTCTAAAGCAATCTGGTCTCTGGTTGGGACAACAAGAACGGTATCAGCATACGGATATACCGGAGAAGTACTGCTGAACTTGCTGGCATTACGTCTGTAAAGAGCTACGGCTGCCTGATATTTGGAGACACCTGGTCCGGCCTTGGCAGCAACTCTCTTTCCCAGTAATTCCAGACCTTCACCGTTTTTAACTATTATTTCCCCGTTTGAAGCGTTAAGGTCAACATTGTTTTTAGCCGCCGGTTTTACAGCGTCACGACCGGGAAGCTTTTCCGGAAGAGGAAAATCCCTGTCGAGCTTTTTGGAATAGAGCATCTCATCGGTAATCCCGAGATTATCAGCCTGTTCCTTTAAAGAACCTGACGCTTTACCACGGTTGACCTCTCTGGAGGCAAGCATCTGAACTTCATCAACATCAATTGATGAGGAATCACTGCTGTTCTGCCCTGATGGATTATCTTCAGAAGCTTCAGATGGCTGAGCTTCACCACCGGATGATTCTGCTTTTTCATCAGTGTTTTGAACATCGCCGGTTTCCCGTATTATCTGTTCCTCCTGATTATCAGGAGTTTTCACGGTATTGGCTTCTTCAGGAGAATCTGGCGCTGTACCGGTCTTATCAGCATCTGAATCTGCAGGCTCATTTTTCTGAACACCGGTATCCTTCACCTTTTCTGCTTTTTCCTGAACAGGAGCCGGAGTAATTTCAGAACTGCCGGATGCGGCACTGTTCCCCGTAACGGATTCTGCATGAGATGAAGCCACGGTTTCTTCTACCGTCTCGGTTTTAACGGCTTTATCTTCACTCTCTGCTGCAGGAGCATTAACAGGTTCAGCATTCTTGACCTCGGAAGATTCGTTCTTAATTTTGTCCTTATTACGTTCCTGTGCTTCAGCATCAGCTTTTTTCATGATGCCTGATGAGATATTCTTCTTTGGGTCGACAACTGAATCCGTGAGATTGAGCTTTCCCTGATCAGCATTACCTTTAGTCTTGTTATCGCTCCGGGCATTTGCCTTATCAACTATATGTTCGGCAGAATCAAATACCGCAGAGGTATCTCTCTTCTTCTTTTTATAGGAATCAACTGTTTCAATACCGTTATTTTCTCCGGCATCATTACCATTGTCTGTCTTGATATTACCTAAAGTGTCATTAGGATTGTTTTTTGAAGAAGCTTTATTTGCTGCTATAACGTCGGTTTCAGTAAAGGAACCGGCGGAATCAGACGAAGATTCAGTCTGAACCGGCTGTTCCCTGCTGACAATTCTTGTTGTACCGAGATTTATGGTGTCAGTATCATCGCTGACAATGGTGTTCTGATAACGCTGTTTTTCCACGTCATCGGCAAATTCGACAGAAAACTGCTCCAGTCTTTTTAATCTTCTTTCCTTATTGCCGTCAGTTTGAACGGCGGCTTCCATATTAACTATTTCACTGGCCGGTACAACAGATCTCTGGACCGTACTCTGCACTGCGGTATCAGACTCAAATACCTCTTCAGTCTCTGCACCGTTAGCCGTTGCAACGGCAGCTATTAATAATGCAGTAACTGACATCAGTCTGTAACTACTGTTCATGGCAGACTCCTTAGTAAAGTAAAAAACGGCAGCATGCAGAAAAGTTTTTCTGAATCAACAAACCATTATCTGATGTATATATGATTTATTATGCCGGAGGAAACACTTTTTAATATTTCCCGGGATATATACATAAAAGAAGATTCAGCAGAACTTCCTGCAAACCTGCACTATATAAAAAATTCAAAAACACCAATGAACAGTCCGAATCTGCAACCGGAATCCAGTCTGCCTGATTTCCGGGACTTTACCCGGAATATAAATCCACTGTCAGAGTGAATACAGGCAGACATCAGTTTACCGGTTACAGCATTTCATGCATTAACCATTCACCGGTTATTTACTTCTTTTCACCTGCACCGGAATCCTTTCCGGTATCGTTTTTCTGATTATCAGCAACCGGACGCTGCGGTTTGTTTCTGATAATACAGGTAACATTTTTATTCAGCTGCTCCAGTCTCTTTTCACCTTTAGCCTTGTCTTCTGCTGACATGCCGGCAATCAGCTTGTCAAGAAGAGTCTGTGCTTTAGTGGCAAAATCAGCTTCGTAGATGGAACCTTTTGCACAGGCAATACCTTTGTTAAACCAGGCGTATGCCTCCGGCTCATCGATAACACCGTAAAGTGAAGTTGTAAGAGAGCTTGCGTAGGTCATCATTGCCAGCAGATCCCCCTTCATGGCCAGCTGTTCAAGATAAGGCTTTGATTTCAGTACGATCTCCGGCTTCTCGGCAGCGCGGTAGTAATTAAAAAGATTCCACAGGGTACGTCCCTTATAATGATTTACATCATTATTGTCCTGCTTTGAGTTGAGAACGTTCTCGTAGTACTTATAAGCCTTTTCAATGCTTTCCGGATTGTATTTTGCCGGAGCGGCCTTTGACTGGTAGTATTCAGCAAGGATGTAGTTTGCCTTGATATTTTCATGATCCTCGGCAATCTTCTCCAGTTCCGGAAGCTCAATATTATCTCTGAACTGACCGATGGCCATCTTGGTACTTAACATTCTCAGTACCCCCTCAGGTGTTTTATCGGCAGACAGGGAATTGAGATACCGCACCATATTCAGATCCTTGCCGTTGTTTTCGATATTTTCGCGATCATATTCGGTAATAACGTACATACTCATGGCATCAAGATTATTATTCTGGGCGGCCAGATAAATAAAATGCTTATAACCGTTCTTGTTTGGTTTGGTTTCAAAATCAACTTCTTTTACACCGGTTAAATTCCATAATGCTACAAGATACTGGAGATAACCATCGTCTGAACTGTTGGCCTCCCTGATACATTCATTGTAGAGTTCTTTATCAAATCTGTATTTATCTACATCATCAAGACATTTTGCTGAGACTGAAACTGAACCGATAATTCCGAAAGTAACAAGAGCAAGGCGTAAGCCAGAAGACAATCCTTTAAGTTTCATTTAAACCAAAACCTCTAAACCTTATTATATTTATATGATTATATTTATCTTTTATAATTCATTATAGTGTATATCGAATATCAATTCTGTTTTTGTGCGGTGAATCTGCCGGAAATCATATAAGACTGTTTTATTCACGGTCAGATCCAGAGTTAACAGAAAACATTATGCCAGAGAATGATCCGGTCGGTTTTCTACCTGATTTTTACCGATATATCAGGCCGACTGATAACAGAATCATATTGTCCAAGAAATAAACTAACTCTGACACTTCCTATATTATATTCATGTATAACAAATTCATACATTATTTACATTTAAAAACAACTGAAATAATGATACTTAACACAAAAACACCAGTTTTTTAACATTAATAGGAGATGTTTGGGTTAATTATGCTGACAAACAGCTGTTTAATCAGATGTGTTTTTGTAAAGTTTTCTGTAATGCGATAAACAGATGTCTTAAACACGTAGGCAGTCTGATGGCTGGCGGTAAAAGCAGTTAAAAAAACAGTAAGTGTCAAAACGGGCGATAATACGAAAAATGAACAACAAAACCGGATTAATCATGAAGAAACGTAATTCATCCCTGCGTGCGGCACACCGGCGGACAGGTTATTTCTGTTTCTGTAAAGCAGGACCATGTCGCTTCCTTCTAATCTGTTTAATCATTAAATCAATTTAATTATAAAAATGTGATATAGGTTTGCGACAAAGCCTCTTTTATGGTATAGTTTGCGAAAATTTATGTGCTTCCGGTGAGAATACTTCGTAGATATTCCGCATATTCCGGAACGGCAGTAATCATTATCAATACTTATTTATTTTTAATTATACAGGTAAATACTTTATGCTTGGAACTCCATACTGTGCAAAAGCTACAAAGGCAATGCTTTTAGGTTGCGGTGAACTCGGTAAAGAAGTCTGCATTGAACTGCAGCGCTTTGGTGTTGAAGTAATCGGAGTGGATCGTTATGCCAATGCCCCTGCAATGCAGGTCGCCCACCGTTCATATGTAATTAACATGCTTGACGGCGATGCTATTGAGGAACTGGTAAAAAAGGAAAAGCCTGATTATATCATCCCGGAAATTGAAGCTATTGCCACCTCAAAACTGGTTGAACTTGAGAAGGAAGGCTTCAAGGTAGTGCCAAGCAGCTACGCAGCTCTCACCACCATGGACAGAGAAGGTATCCGTACCCTGGCTGCTGAAAAGCTCGGACTTCCTACATCAAAATATGTATTTGCCGAAACTGAAGAGGAATTTAAAGCCGGTGTTGCCAAAATCGGTATTCCATGTGTGGTTAAACCTGTAATGAGTTCTTCAGGCAAGGGACAGAGTGTTATCAAATCCGAAGATCAGATTGAAGCCGCCTGGAACAAAGCCCATACTGAAGGTCGCGGTCATAAGACTAAGGTGATCATTGAAGAATTCCTGAAGTTCGATTATGAGATTACTCTTCTTACTGTAAGCGCTGCAGACGGTATTCACTTCTGCGCCCCTATCGGACACCGTCAGGAGGACGGCGACTACCGTGAAAGCTGGCAGCCGCAGGTAATGTCTGACGTTCTTATTGAAAAAGCCCAGCATATTGCCAGAGAAATTGTTACCGCTCTCAATGGTCACGGTATCTACGGCGTTGAACTCTTCATCAGAGGTGATGAAGTACTCTTCAGTGAAGTATCCCCTCGTCCGCATGACACCGGTATGGTTACCATGATTTCTCAGAACTTCAGTGAATTTGCTCTCCATGTAAGAGCTATTCTAGGACTCCCTTGCCAGGGACTCAAGTTCTATGGTCCGTCAGCTTCCGTAGCTCTGCTTGGCAATGGTACTTCAACTGACATTACATTTGATAATATCGGTAATGCTCTGAATATCTATCCTTCCGCTCAGTTAAGACTTTTTGGAAAGCCGGAAATCAACGGCACCAGAAGACTCGGTGTGGTTCTTACCAGTGCTGACACTGTTAAGGAAGCAGTGGAGGAAGGCAAGAAGATAGCTGAAGCTATTGAGATCAAATATAACTAAAATCCGCAGATATACGTGTTTTAAGAATAGAGTCACAGCTATTATGCTGGAAAAACTCAGCATAATAGCGTAGGAAATCTGTTCTTTCACCTAAGTACCTGTTGCTTTTAGTGCTAAACTTTAAAGGTATGGTTTCATAATCAGCCGGATTCACAAAGTGGCCCGAATCAGATGATTCGGGCTTCTGCTTTCACGGGAGGTTTTTTACCTCCATTCACTTCTCTCCTCTTCTCTTCTCTCCTCTTCTCTTCTCTTCATATCTCTCCATATTTATTCTGTTTGTTTTCTTAAATCCCGGAATTAATTTTTTTAACAAAATGACTGATAGATACTTAAAAAGCAATATATCAGTTAAAATGGCATCAATGCCTGGCGTATCCATGTTAAAAATATTAACCGGATCTATGCAAGTGTTAACTCGATGTTAATATTATATTAAATTTGTGATCTTAATCTGACATTTAATTGTATAAAATGTGTACCATATATGTATTGATAGTTCGATTCAGTTACTAATGATTTCGATGAAGAAGTGTTCCTGATGCTTTTTTTTCAGGGTCTTTTTTACCTCCTATCTAAGAGTAATTTTGTCCAAGTTTGGCTCTCGTAAACCGAGAGCCTTTTTTGTTTATGGTCTCTATCAGGAAAAAAGTTTTCCTTTTATTTCCTATTTTTCCTGATATGATCTGATGCTTCTGTTTTCCGGTATTCCCTTCTAATCTTCTTAGTTACTACAAGTCTTATGCCCCATCTGTCAGTATTAGTTAGCGAACCTCCATCACCTTACTGTAACCATAATTGGGGATACATACGGTTAAAGTAAAAATTTAAGCTTTCACGACAGAAGTAATAAGAACTTAAATGAGAACTTTATTACAAATTACAGCAGTTCTCACAGAAAATAGTAAGAGGATTATCTGATCCAACATAAAATGAGTAATATAAAGTAAATATGAATTTTATACTGATTAGATTTGTCCAGTAATAAGCATTTTTGCTTAAAATCTGTAATTCCAATCAGTCCCATGTCTGTCAACCTGATTCAGAGAGGATATATATGAGCATAGCAGATAATCTTGATACTGCCAAAATTGAAAAAGATCTCTCATCACAGATGAAGAGCTTTATGGAGGGGCTGGACAAGCCGAGAATTCTTCTAGCAGGTCCGACAGGATGCGGTAAAAGTACGTTATGTAATCTTGTATTCGGCAAAGAGCTCTGCGGTGTCGGATGCGGCAGCCCCGTTACCAGAGGAATTAATGAAATCTCCGATCCCAATACCCCGGTAATTATTTACGATTCTGAAGGATATGAAACCGGAGCCAATCTTGGCGAAGGTGCCGGCACAGGTTCACAGAACTACTATGAAATGATTACCTCCTTTATTGACGGTCAGATTGAAAAGCAGCAGCCTGTTGATGTTATCTGGTACTGTATAAGCGCACCTTCTGAGCGTATCACCGATGCAGATCTCAAGGTGATCCGGGCTTTTCAGCAAAGAAAGATTCCGGTTGCCCTGATTCTTACCCAGATCGATGTTGCCACTGAGGAATCGTGTGAAAGCCTGAAACAGGTTATCATCCATGAACTGGGAACTATTTTTGAAGAAAATATTTTTGAAAGCACTATAGACTACAAGGTTATTCCGGTTAAAGCAGGTATCAAAGAGCTTTATGAGTGGACCAACAGACGACTGCCGGAAAGCAGAAAGGAATCATTCATTATTTCATGTAATCACAGCTATGATGAGAAATTCGAACAGTGCCTCAAATGGATAAAAGGGGCTGCCGCAGCAGCTGCCACCGCCAGCGTCTCTCCTGTTCCTTTTTCCGATTCAGCCATAATCACGCCGATTCAGATTGGCCTTATCGGCAAAATTCTGACTACCTGGAATCTTAATCAGATTGATAAGCTCGCCAGCTGTGTGGCTCTGGATACCATTCTGCCTTCAATCGGCAGAACTGTTGCCGGCAATCTGGTAAAGATGGTTCCCGGTTTAGGAAGCTTTGTTGGAGCTCTGATTAATGCCGGAGTCTCCTCCTCCATCACCTTTGGCATAGGTTATGCTCTTAATGAGGCCTGCAGACAGATTCACAGGCATGTTCTTGACGGCACTAATATAAATCTGAGTGAAATATTTAATGATGAATTTACCGAAGCAGTACTTAAGTATGCCGAATCATATCGTAAAGACACTTCCGATAAAAAGTAGTTAAAATACATCTCTTTATCATTACTTTAATTATACTCGGCATGTTATAACCATGCCGGGTTTTATTGCAGCCGGCTTAGGCTCATGTAATAAAGCAATAAGGCATATTTACATATACATCAGAAAATTCAGCAGATTAAAAGGAAATGACTATGTCATATGATATTACAGCTTCCTGCACCGGTTCCTCAGATACCGCCCCGAAATCCGGCTTTAATACCAATATCCTGATACTTGGCAAAACAGGTGTAGGTAAATCAAGTCTTGTAAACTACCTTTACGGTCAGAATATAGCCATAGCCAAATCCGGAAAGCCGGTAACTCTGCGCGGTTTTCATAAACACCCTTCTTTTAAGTACAAATCTCTTAATGTAACAGTTTATGACAGCTGGGGGCTTGAACCTGACAAGGTGGATGAATGGCGTGATGATCTGCACGCTGAACTGGAAAAAGCCGATAGCAGTAATATAGCCGACTGGTTCCATACGGTAATCTACTGCTATGATGCCAAACGCTCCCGCCTTGATGATTATGAAAGAATCCATATCATTGATGAACTCATCAGTAAAGGTGTCAGAATCATCTTTGCCATGACTAAATGGGGGTTATGCAGTGAAAGGGAAAAAAACGCCGCCGGAGATATTCTAAAAAAATACTATCCTGATTTCAGCAGAATCCCCATTGAATCAGTCAGTCAGAAGCTGCGTAACCAGACACAGACCGTTCAATGCGGAAGAGATGAGCTTTTTCATGAAATGTGTCTGAATCTCCGGGAGAACCTTATATATAAACTTATTTCCAGAACGGAAAGCAGCATTAAGCAGGCATCTGAAAAATCCGGCCGGAGGGTTCTTGAATATTACGATAGAAAAGCCGGTCTCTTTACCATCTACGGTAATGATTTTCTTAAAGAAATAAAAAATATTGCCGACTCAACATATAGAGAAAACCTGAGTGCGGTCTATAAAGACTTTGTCAGCATATTTACCCAGATAAATGCCATGAGTAAAAGCATCATTATGACCTATTCCGGACTTAGCATTAATGAGGACGGCCGAATCATCGATGAAATACTTTCGAGACATACAGACAATGTCCGGGGCTGGGAAAACAGTGTAAGCGAATATGTATTCAGTCTGCTGAGTGCGATCAGCTGGCCTACTCTTCTGATACGCAGGTTCTGGATTAAAAGAAAATACCGGAATGAAATCGAAAAGAATCTCGGTATCGTGAATACCAACATTATGAATGACTTTAAAAACCATCTTACTGCCATTCGAAATACTGAAAATAATATTAAGGAAAAGTTCCTGAAAAGTGTCAGAGAAAAAATGAATAAGCAGTAGCTTTTCTGAAGGATTGTTTCCTGCAGACAGTTATGCATAGTGATAACTTATTATCCGCTGATAATTGATAATGCCGTTAACCGGATAGCGGTTAACGGCATTAAATTATTCTTACTCTACGGACAGGATGCCTAACAGTTATTTATAATCTGTAGGAACCAGTATTCCCTTTTCAGCATAGTACTTGGAAGCCCCTTTATGGAATGGTACTGAAACATTCTTTGAAGCATTTTCCGGGGTAATGCTGTAATTCTTCGGCAGAATATCTCCATACTTGCCGGAGTTTTTAAAGAATATTGAAGTTATTTTGTAAACATCATCATCAGAGAGATTATTGCTTACAAGAAGAAGACTCTTAATACCTACCGTATTAACATCCTCAGTCTGACCTTTATATGTACCGGCTGGAATTGTATAAGGACTGTAGTAAGTGTAGTTGTCTATGATTTTCTCGACCTTATCATTCTCAACCGGAAGCACCTTAATCTGGAGCTCATTTGACAGTTTTTTGATGAGGTTGTCATTGACGGCCAGAGTTACAAAAAACGCATCAATTTTATTATTCTTGATAGCCTGAATGGAGTCATCATAGCTCAAATTAATCTGGGTAATCTTATAGCTGTCAGCAAGGTTGTAGGTTTCAAGTATCTGTAAAGCATTCTTTTCCGTACCGGAATGAAGTTCACCGACTGATACTTTCTTACCGCTAAGATCGGATATCTTATTGATATTGCTGTCTGCTCTGACGATAACATGACATGCTTCAGTATAAAGACCGGCCACAGCTGAGAATGCGTTCATTTCGAACCCGCCTCTGAATATTCCTACAGCATGGTACGCATCATAGGCGACATCATTCTGGGCAAAGGCCAGCTGGAAATTATTGTTATTGAGCTGACGGACATTAGTTGCAGAACCAGATGTTTCTATTACCTTGACTTTAAATTCACCATCTGCCTTCAGTTGTTCGGACAGGCTTTCTGCAAACTTGAAATAGTTACCGGACTGTTTAGCCGCTCCTATTTTAAGGTCTGAGTCGGAACAGCCGACCATTGCAAAAGTCCCCAGCAACACCATGGTTCCGAAACTAAAAATTGTGCTCTTCATATAATGTTCACCCCGCGCATAAATTCAGTTAAGCAGAAGCTGAATGTCATTCCTCTGTAATATCCAACCTCTTATGATTCGAAGATGGTCAAACCTCCGGCATACATGTGTCTTATTTTCCGGAAAATACTGTACTGCATTTTAAACCTGCATCAGGATGCAATACGGCAGTCATCAGAAACACACACCGGTCTGGTAAAAAACAGTAACAGGATAATGAGAGCATTATCCGGCTGATGAAATTTCTGTTCATCAGTTTTTTGTACTAATACGTCCGGTTGAGTTATCCATTTTCCGTCAGCAATCAGGCATACCGGCCTGACTCTGCACAGTCAGAGCCACTGCTATTTACATGATATACCATTAACAGCTGAAACACTGAGAGTTTTCTGACAAAATCGCAATGATAATGCATAAATATGTGATAAATGATGCTTAAAAAAGCAAAAAAATATAATTTTAAGGAAAAAAATATGCTAACTATCATGCCCTGGAGCTTAAAGAATACACCAAATAAAAACTACACTAATACTATATGCATGTTTGAGGTGCATCTGACGAATAAGATGTATAGAAAAAGTTTTTTTATTTTCTATGAATAGTCTGTGTCTCTACAATATGCGAAATGAGTGGATCTGATCCCGTATTTATGACCTTGAGGCAACGACAGATACTCCGGCACTTTCATGTCGGAGTTCTTTGATTTCATGCAGAATGATAAAAGAATATGCATAGTTTTTAAGATCCTGTGCATGGCTGACTATCCATGTTTAAAGACTGTATCTGTCGCCATACAGATGTTTCATAATGCATCGGGAACATTTTTCCTGGTAAAAACTTAAAAAGCTGCCGGAATCTTTTCCGGCAGCTTTTTGGTTTACTTCATCAGATCTATGGCCACACCCTTCAGTTTATCAACTCTCTGCGCTTCAGAGCGTCCCTGATTAAAGGCGTTCTTACATTCTGCCAGAGCCTTGAGATAGGTAGATCTGTATGTTGCCCTGCCTTTATTAAGAGTCGGTTTAATATGTCCGTTCGGATAGGCTGTCTTTCCGCTGATAATCTGGCCGTGAATGGTGGAAACATCATTTCTTGACTTCCACAGCTCAATGCCTTCAGTTGATACCTTTATGACGTTATCAAGGAAATTATTAAGAGCATTGTAGACTGACTGGTACCCCTGAACCGGGTTATCCTTATTTGCATTGCCGTACCAGACATCAAGCTTGGACTTTATGGCTGTTGCTTTGTCTATTGCCTTCTGGGCATTCCCCTCAAAATTATCAAACATGGAATTGCCAAACTGTCTGATATGATTGTCAATGGCCGTAATCTCATTAAACATTGTCGGATCACCGGTATGCCAGTAGTTCTTTAAACCTGAAACCTCCAGAGCCTCTGCCGGAGAAGGAATTTTTGAAGTAATCATATTCGGCATGTTTCTGCTGTAGTCAATACATTTGTCTATTCCCCGGTCTACAGCAGTCAAACCGTCAATGACACTGCTTTTACCGTTATCGTCAAGATACTTGTAGATATCACGCATCTTGTCAATGGCATGGAAAAAGTCTTTCTCATCAAGCTCGTAGGTAATATTACTGATTTCCTGATCAATCTCCTTCAGACTGTCGATATTGTAAAACAGATCGGAAATCACCTGATATTCGCTGTCAGCATAGTCAACTGCATAGACATTACGCGGTATCCCCGGAGGAAGAGTGTACTGATCGTAGTCAACAATAGCAAAAGCAGCATTGGTGAAATGTGAGAAGTTGTTGTACTTCTTGTTAAGCTCCTTCTGAAGGCCGGCCGCAGATCTGTTGAAATAGTCACGCATTTCAGAGTAACGGGCCATAGGTTTGTTACCTGATACATATGCTGAACCGGATGCCGGATACATGGTCATGGTAAATACGGTTCCGGCTATAATATACTGAACAAATTTATTTAACATCCCTGCTCCCCCTTAAAATCTTCCGGCATAGTCATCAACATACCAGCGTCCGCCACCGGTACGAATCAGCTTATGCGGATGCGGAGTACCGAGCTGCTTACCGTTTTCATCGTAAGCCCTGCTTTCAACCACGGCATATTCCACCATAACCCCCTGAGTTTTACGGAGAACATCCTTCTGTTCCTCGTCGAGGAAAAAGTTCTCCTCAGCATTATTTTCATCAAACCCCTTGGATACGGTAACTTTGGCACTGTCAAAGGTGGCGTGCACATATTCACGCAGGAATCTCTCCTGATGCAGATCCCAGTGATACTTTATCAGAGAAAGAGCAACCGGAGTCTTTTTGCGTTCAGGTGAAATACATTCAAGATACAGATCGTAGTTCTTCTCCTTTATTGCCGTCATGAAGATTTCCATGAGTCTTTCAGGTTTAACATCCTGAGGTATTTCTTTAACTGTGTACCAGGAACTCTTGATATCAGCGACTTTGTCCTCGCCGGCAAAATAACCGGAACTGTCAGATTTTTCATCATATACAGCCACTACATGGCCGGGAACCTTGATGGCCACCGGTTCAACCACCCAGCCCATCTGGAACTTGCCTTTTCTTTCATCTCCGGCCATAGGAATTTCAGCGGTAATATCCACGATTTTACCGATTACAGTATAAGTGTTGATATCGGCAAGAGAGGCATCAACATTGCGACGGTAGCGTTTTACGGCCTCATAAGGACCAAGCCATTCCCTGCCGCCGATATCGACAAAGTAGTATCCGGTTGAAGGTTTACCATGCCAGACGTATTCACCGGTAGCTCCATAGAACTGATTTCCTGGATAGGAGATATCATTAAGAACAACATACCTGCCGGCAAGATCCTCAACACTCACCTTTTTGAAATCGGGAGCCGGAAATTCCTTATCAATGGAATCAACACCTGATGCAAGGATTTTTTTCCATTCAGCCTCGCCAAGTTCAGATACGGTTTTTCTGAGCTCGGATTCATCACGTTTATATTTTGTCCACTGAGGATCAACCTGAGTAACCCCTCCCTTACTTTTCATGAGAGCTGCTTTTGTACGCTGGAAGAGCTTTTCCACTTCCGGATCATCAGGATACTGTTCCTTCAATTTCTGTACGCGGGAAAGAGCATCCTTTTTGGATCTCCAGACCATCTTTTCACCGCCGCGCTGCAGAGCAACTTCCTTTTCAAACTCAGTAACGTAGTAGTTGGCCTGCCCGACTTCCCGTTTAATCTTCTGTTCCAGTGCACTGTCGGCCGCATGAACGGCGGTGGACATGGAGACCGCCATAATGACGGACAGAGCAATATGATTTAACTTAAATTTCATCTGTTTCTTCCTTGAAAATAACACGACTGAAGCCGTCAGGATTAAAATTAACCATTAGAATCGTAACTATCCGAGAATTATAAAAATAAAATGTATGATGCCTGTTCTATGGCATTAATATTAAAAAGTAAAATTAATGTAAATTTCTCTGATAGTAAACAGAATGATGTATAAATGTTGATTTAGTGCTCAAGATTTATCATCGTAGAATACCTCTTTATGATATTAACGGCTCCCATTATTTTTTTAACCATTCAGCAAAGAGGTAGCGAAAGTACATAGAAATTCAAAACCGGATAAGGTAACAGGATATTTCCTTGACCGTATCCCTATCCGGAATCTTACTCATGACTGAGTAAGATCAGAAAATGGCGCGCATGCTGTCTTCACTTTCATTAGTCAGAAAGTATCCCCGGTGCTCCTTAAGATAAAGAGCATTGGTTCCCTTAAAAAGGAAAAGCAGACCGTTAGTCTCCGGATTATCGGGATCCGGGACTTTCTGCACCTCATCAATCATAAAAGGTTCATTCTCCTTCATGGAACACTTTACTTTAGATTTTTCTACCATTATGGTGAGATTGCTGACTACCCCGGCATAGGCATTATTGACATCAAAATAGAGCCCCGCAGGCCTTCTGTTATCAGGATCGTCATAGATAACAAAGGTGATTAGCATTTTATCCGGATCTCCGGCTTTACCCTCAGTGCAGGAATCACAGTTTTCGATTCTGACTTTTACATAGATTAGCCCCTCCAGCCTGCTATAGATACTATCGGCGACGTTTATCTCAATACTCCCGGTTTCTGATGCCCGTTCAGGCAGCTTAAGTTCTGTTCTTAAGGAATCAGCCAGTTCCCCTATTTTTGCAGGAAGCAGCGGATCATCCAGTATATCAGGGACATCGTTGTAATAATATTTTCTCAGAGCAGATTCGGCAAGGAGGATTATTCTGTATGCCATATCAGGATCATACTCCTTCATATCCCTGTTGCTGTGATATGAGGCGATTCTGTATGCTACTTCCTGATAACGGTTATCCTCATCCATGATAAGCCTGTCCATCTGTGAGTCGTTAATCCTTTTGAGAACATCCAAAGCCGCCGGAATACTGCGTATAACTCCTTCCCCGTTAAAGTACATATCTGCAAGAAGGCAGGTACCTCGGTCATAGGAAAGCAGCATTGCCATTGAAAGATACTTAAAAGCTTTATCATAATCAGGCGTACCGTTGTCAGTAAGACCGTAGTAGTAAATATGTCCGAGTACGGAGGCATATCTTCCTGTCTGTAATGAGAGCCCCTGCATTTCAATCAGTTCTAACAGACATTTTTCCGCAGCCTTCGGATTGTATCTGAAAACAGGATTATCATGAGTCATGCATGCTCTGTATTTAGCCTCAAGAGCCGCTACATTATTTATGAGACACTGTCTGTTTACAACGTTCTTGAATAATCTCTGGGTTTGCGGCCTTTCACAGCGCAGCACTTCATTATGATCGAGACACCTTATAAGATGAACATTCTGACGCTGAGTAAGCATTTTTATACCGCCGGCACTTTTTCTGAACATCAGAAAGTTATCTATTACATCAGCATATTCCTTGAGAGCTATATTAAGGGCGCGGGATGGATCACTATCGAAAATGGTTAGAAAATCATACTGAATAAAATCTATGGATTTTGATTCTTTCAGAGGTTTTTCGGAGCCCCCATATATAGCAGACTCTGACATGATATCGAATACTTTCTCCATATCCGCAAAAAGATACATAAAGAGCTCATGATCATTAAACGGCAGCGGATAGATGAGTAAAATATGCAATTCATTCTCGGTGTCGACGAAATACTGAAAGGAATCAGCCTCATCCGGTCCTGGTTTCAGGTATTTATCAAAACCGGCATACTTGTACAGATTGCTGACCAGGGGATAATACCATCCATTATAAAAATCACTGAAATCAAGCTCCGGATCACCGGCAAAACGATTCATAGCCATAGCCAGATCTTCAACGGTAATCTGATATACAGTGTGATATTCCCGGTGTTCAGGTTTATCTCCGGTATAAAACCCGTCACCGTTCACATCCGCAAACTGCGAAACCAAAATCTCGCCGCGAAGAAACTTTTGCAGATTGTTCCTGTTAAGAATAACTTTCCTGGTCATAAATCACTTTCCTTTATCAGAAGATGCGGTACTGTCATGAGCGTGGTTTCCCGGTTAAAAGAGATAGGCGTTGAATATCCGCATCACTGACATTTGTATATAAATTACTATATTCCGGGAACAGTAATCTGTTATTTCAGATCTTCCGGATTATCTTTTAAAAGGCGCTTTAGATCTAAATGGCGCTGTACATCACGCAGAATGCTCTTTTTAAATTCTGATAAATCAGACAGTTCATTGCAGTTGTGCTGGGAAATATCCAGATCCCAGAAGGCATCACTGTCTTTAAGCAGCATAACGTCTGTTCCCTTGAAAGACAGAACAACTTCATCTTCACCATTACCGTTTTTTCTTTCCGTAATTTCGTCAATGAAAAAAGACTCATTATTAATATTGGCGCATTTAATCCGGTTTTTTCTGGTAATCATAGCAATGTTGTACAGCATACAGGCAATACCATAGTTCAGGTAGACAATCAGTCTTCCGTCGTCAGGAACATCAGCCTCCTTATAGCCGGAGATAATGGTATAGACGTAGTCATCGTCTATATTAAAGGTAATAACCTTTGCAAGGTTTACTTCACTGAGGAAGAAATTGTAGAGATTCATCTGACTTATCCGGATAAATCTCTCATTATGTTCTTTACCCAGTTCAAGGAGTTCTCTATATGTGGCACACTTCAGCTTGATCAGCCTTATTTTCTCTGCGTCTGACGGATTGTCTCTTTTATTAGCCGCCAGTCTGGCTACCAGATAGTACCTGTATATTTCACGTAAATGATCGGTGTAATCTTCTGATCCTGCACGCGGAAGTCTGCTTTCTTTGAATATGGCCAAATTGTATGCCGCTTCCATAAAAAACTCACCGTTACCGGCAATGAATTCATCTTTATAGTATTCATACAGGTAGTCATATAATTTAAAGGCAATTTCCGGATTCTTTGGCACATAGTGTCCTTCCGCATACATCTCTGCCAAAATAAACATACTTGTGCATCTGCCTAGAGAATAGGCGGTATAGCAGTAACGGTAGGCTTCTGCATACTGAGGTTCTCCCTTATTTAAATATCCGTTATAGTAAATCTGACCGAGAAGCTGGGCAAAACCGGCACAGGATGACGAGGCAGTATATGAGTTATCCGTACCCAGGATCTCCAGAAGCCTTTCGAGACATTCTCTGGCTTTCCGGTAATTCTGCCTGTAGCAGGGATTGTCTTTCATCATGGATGCTCTGGCCTTTGACTCCAGAGCCACAATATCATTGTTCCGGCATCCTTCCTCAACCAGTTTTATAAGCAGAGGGAGCTGCCCGCGTCCGGAAATTTTTTTAACCTCATCAGGTAAAGCTGAACAGCGGATAAAATCTTTTCTCTGAACAGGAGTCATGTGATACTCACTGATATCCTTTCCTGATGCAACAAAATCGAGATAATTGCTGATTCTTGAAGCATACTCCCGGAACATCTGTCTGATTGCTCTGTCAGGTTCATCGATATAACACTTAAAGTGCGGATAGAACGTAAAATTGAATTTATCGAATTCCTCTTTGCTGCCATCCATCCTTTTTAGACATAATAAAACATTGAGCTCATCGTTCATCTGATAGATGATATGACTTATCATCTCATTGTCATTAACAGGAAGAATATAATTCTCCCCGCAAGAGAGCATTTCCTGATTTTTTGCGGATTCCCGGGCTTCACTGTCATCAGGATAAAGATAATCCGTAATTCCGAGATATTTATGAATCCCGTTGAGAAAAGGTAATATCCATGAGAACAGAAATACTTCTTCAGAAAAAGACTCATCTTCGGCAAATTTAGTGAAGGCCTCTGCAAAATCTGTCACCTGAGCCTTATATATGACATTTCCTTTTATAAGGTCGGAATTATTACCGGTATAGTGACCTTCATCATCAAGTTCCGCAAATTTATCAGACGTGATTTCACCGCGGATAAACTTCGCTAAGTTGATCTGGTTTAATTCTAATTTTCCGGCCATAAATTTATCCTGTTCAGTCTTTTCGGGCATCTGTAATTAAAATGATTATTATTTATGCGACGGATAACAGTATCCATACATAAAATATATTTTATATCTATAAATTAAATATGTCTATATTCTAAAGCTGTTTTATATGATTAAAAGTGCGGACAGAACAATGTCTAATCAGTTCTCAGTATTTATCCGGAATAAAAAAAGACTCTCCTTCCTCCGGAAAAGGCTATTAAAGAGAACCTGCCTTTCCAGCTTCGCTGACCTCATTATAACAGAAGGAGACTGCAGTCAGTATAAGATACTGGTTCATAATGAAATAATAGGCTGTTTAATGACGGTTAAATGTAGAATACATCACCGCAGTGGACACAGTTAAGCTGCTCATGCATAATATCCCTCATGATCTCGCAGGCGGCATCTCCGGTGCAATGGCATGTATAGAATACTGTAGGTATCTGAGTGAGCTTCCGGGCTGTTTCCGTAATTTCCCTGATTTCAGTTTCCGTATAGGCCGTTTTTTTCATAAAATGAAAGCCGCTCACTGAAGCATAGGGATAATCGCCGTAGATTTTACGGTAGGCATGAAGTATATTCAGAATACCGTGATGGGCGCATCCTGAAAACAGAATTTTTTTATCGGTTCTGCCGTTTTCTGAAGATATGAAATTCCTTTTATCCGGAGTATTTGGTTCTGCCCCTTTGTTTACTGCCTCATCTGAGGAAAGTGAGATGACGAGACACTGCTCATGGGCAAAATTATCGGGGACAAGGCCTGCAGATGTTCTTATTTTTAAATTGCCGTTGGTTGAAGGCACAGGATAGATATCCTCAATATCTGAAAGAACGGTAAGTTCATCATCAATTTCGGTTACAGAGCCGTCACATTTTATTACCTGTGGCAGGCTCAAGGCTTCAGGCGGAAGACCGATATAATGCTCTCCGCCCCTTAAGGAGTAGCAGCATGTGCCGGCATACCTGCTCATGTAGATTGAGGCATGACTGTTAATCCCGGCAAAATAAGGAATACCGCCACCGTGATCATAATGACCGTGACTCAAAAACAGAGTATCAACTTCCTCAAGCTTCACCCCGAGTATGCGGGCATTACCCATAAACATCTGCGATGCCCCGGTATCCATCAGCACCCGGTGTCCGGGAGATTCAATGTAAAACGAAAGCCCGTGCTCTGCATGAAGACCGCTGAAAGGAGAACTCAAGCTTAAAGAGTTTTCAACCAGGGTAACCACCTTAAGGCATTTCTCATGACTGTTTATATTTTTTCTGTTTTCCATCTTAACTGTAATTTGTACTTATTCTGTTTTGTATCCGCCGATCACTGTCATTCAAAGATAAATTTTGCTAAATTTTGAAATGAATACCTCTTTCAATCAAAAAACTGTTTATATCCTCTTTGGAAGGCATCACCGCCAGAGCCCCTCTTCTTGTGGTAATAATCGAAGCGGCAGCATTGGCAATTACAAGACATTCTTTAAGTTCCGTCTCAGTGAGGTGAGAAATGTCCTTTTGGAGAAGATAAGAGACAGCACAGGCACAAAAGGTATCACCTGCTCCTGTGGTTTCAATGGTGTCCGGATTGATAAAACCATCAGCAGATACAGCAGTATTCTTATAAAAAACACTGCTGCCGGCAGCTCCTGATGTAGCAAAAACCACGGGAATGGCGAATTTATGCTGAATCATTTCCGCTCCGGATGCAATATCGGTTTCTCCGGTATAAAATTCAATTTCATTATCAGCAATTTTCAGAATGTCACATACAGAAAATCCGTATTCCATGGCTTTCCGGGCATCATTCCGGCTGTGCCATAACGGCTCCCGGTAATTAGGATCAAAGGAAATAAGTAGTCCGGAGTCACGGGCAATATCTACAGCTTTCTTTGTAGCTGAACGTACCGGCTCATCAGTAAGCGACAGTGTTCCGAAATGAAACAGTCTTGAACTCCGGATTATTTCAGCTGATGCAACGGCTTCTTCAGTGGTAAGCATCATATCAGCCCCCGGTTTTCTAAAAAAGGCAAAATCCCGGTCCCCGTCCGGACGTTTTCCGATGAAGGCCAGGGTTGTCGGAATTTTATCATCAAGGAAAAGCCGGTCGGCATTAATTCCGGCAGCCGTAATTTTCTCTTTCAGCATTCTGCCAAGAAAGTCATTTCCGACCTTACCGATAAATGCGGTTTTGGCACCAAGTTTTTCCAGCATAGCCAGCATATTGCAAGGTGCACCGCCGGGATTTGCTTCAAACAGGCGGTTTCCCTGTGTACTTAAGCCGTTGTCAGTAAAATCTATTAAAAGTTCCCCCAGAGCGACCACATCATATTTTTTCATTGTAGTAATACCTGCTTTATCCGTAAAAATATCAGCTCACGCATTATAACGGGAAGGGACAGTTTAGTATACGGCTTTGCGGTCTGTACCGCGGGCTACACCTTATTGATTCCGAAAAATTCCAGAATGTCTTTAACCGATACCGGAAAGTAGTTATTGGCATCAACTCCGACATCATATCTCAGTATTCCATTTTTACGGTTCTGTTCATTATAATCAGAGGATGCATGTATATGACCATGAAGCTGAACTGCTCCGGCTTCACTGTGTGGCCAGGACAGCATGGGATAATGCATCAGAGAAAAGGATACTCCGTTTAAAGAAACCGTCATAAAATCTCTAATCTCAGCAAATAGCGAACTGTCATACTGCTTATCATGATTTCCGCTAAGCAGGATTTTATCCCCGTTAAGTCTGCGGATTAATCCGTTGCTTGATTCAACATCAAGATGATGACAGATATCACCAAGGATATACACGGTATCTCTGCGACTCACCACTGCATTGAAATTCATAATAAGTGCACGGTTCATTTCCTCAACCGTACGAAACGGCCGGTTTTTCATGGTAATGATACCACGGTGTCCTAAATGCAGGTCAGCGGTAAAGTAAATCATTATCAATCTCCAGAAATCACATGAAATCAAGAATTCTCCAACACGTTCGGGTATTATTCTGAAAACAGATCATGGAAATATACCTGATCATGCAGTAATCCGGCATTATATTCTGTTTCGGGCAGAGCATTAAACAGATAAAAACAAGATAAACAGGAAAAAACCTGAACAGCAGAAGGCGGAACTGTATATCTTAACTGCTCGTGTACAGAATGATAAAACCGACTTTAAGCCAAAGGATAATAAATATTAAATGAACGCGCAGGAATTGCAGTTGAAAAACTCAATCTCCGGCATAAATCTTGGCTATACGGAGAAGAACCTCTGCCATATTATCAGACATTAGTCCGGAATTCATTCTTCCTGATTCTCCCCTGACATGAATTTTTATATGGAGAGAATCACTAAAAAGAGCTGTTAGCCGTTGCATCAGGGAAGTATCATTAAAAAATCACTGAAACTGCCATAAGCCGGAAGCTTAAGCAAAGATTTAACAGCCGGAAAAGACAGCTTTATTTAGACTTGGAGCTGTCTTCACTGCCTTCATCTGCTGAATCACAGTCATCACAGTTCTCATTTTCGCCGGATGCATCATCCTGACCGTCATCTTCCTCGTCCTCTGAGCGACTGAAAACAGAATCGCAGTCACTGTCGCAGTTATTGTAACGCATCACCAGATTATCATCGTCATTAATAAAGAGATAAAAATCTCTTTCCTGTTCTGCACTGCCGGTTTCACTGTCTTCATTACCATCATCATTAATCTTGTATGAATTACACTGCATCTTGAGTTCAGGATTCAGATGATGCTTTGCAGGATCATAGGTGGCTGAAGACTCACAAACATCATATGTATCAGCGCCCTGCGGCTCATAAATAGAAATATCGTATGTCTTGTCTTCATTTTTAATTATGGATATTTCATTATTCCAGTCATTCAGCCATATTCCGACAAAATCAACTTCTTCTGATGATTCAGCTGCAAAAACAGACTGACTGAACATCACTAATGATAGAAGTGTACATAAATTCAGCTTTTTCATAAATATATCCCTAAAAATATTCTTTATTATTGTTCTATCAGCTAGTGCGGTCACTAGCAGACCCGCTTATTCTAGCACTTTGCCCTATCATGGATGTGATTTGTAATGCAGATATAAAAAAATACTTGAGAAAATGGACTATTGTTGAGTAAACATATGGCAAATCTCCGGAAAAGTACTGAAAAATATAATTATGAAATAATCGTCATTACCACCAAAAAAACGAATCCCTGACCGAAAATATCAGGTCAGGGATAAAATTACATAATGTACAATCCAAACATCATTCAGAAATAAATCGCAGCCTAATGCTTCAATATCATCACCAGTGCGAGAACAACGACTACAGCTGATGCTGTCATAATCCCCGCAAATCTGATTTTATGTTTCATTCTCCGGGTAGAAATGACATTTTTCAGGAATTCTATTCTCTTTTCTGAAAAATTGACTTCTAGTTTATGACGCTGCTCGTTTCTATAGGCTTTAGTCCACTCTTCTTCTGACTTAAACACCTCACCGTCATGTTCATCCACAAGATTAGGCAGTACCTTTTCTGCGTTCTTAAACTCTGTTTCAAACAGTCTGAAATTATGAGCGGGTTTATCAAAGAGACATTTAACCAGATTCACTCTGACTTCAACAATGTCATTATTCTTAACTGCTTCGGAAACCAGAGTATGCAATTCATGTTCATTCATTTCCGTACTTCTTCCTTTTTGTAAATCAGTAGATTCTGTTCATTACGCTGTGACCGCAACAGCCGGAAAGCTGTTCAGTTCGAATAACCTGATAAATTAAATGGTATATCAATTTGTTTGCCAAAAATTCTACCTGTGATACAAAATGTAAAAAATACAGTTACAGTATATAGAAACATGTGAGTGTTGTAGAAAAAAAATACTGATGTTGTAAACCTTGAATACGGGATAAACTTTATGACGATAGAAATATTAATACTGTATTAATATTATTTTCTGATTTTTCGTATTCAGCAGGTATTAACCGCGATTCAAATCCTGAAGAATATCAAGGTCTGATTCCGCCAACAGACAATAAACAATTAAAATCATTATTTCCACCGGCAACCTTCACCTTCAGCTTTCCCTCCATTCAGGAGAGCAGAGTGAAAAAGGAAAACAGAAAAACATAATACCGGAATTAACAAAGCAGTTCGGTATAATATCACCGTTCTGCCGAAGTAACAGAAGCTTTCAGCCTGTCAAACTGCTGATTGTCTTAATTTTACATTTTCCTGAAAACACATTACGGTATCAAGCATCATATCAAATACTTTTTTCACGTTAAAACCGTACTTTGCGGAATAACACAGAGGTCTGGAGATATCAAAGCCTGTGGATTCTCTGATTCTGGACATAACGGATTCTGACTTTTCATCAAGGAAACACAACAGTTCAGGTGTAGCTCTTTTTCTGGATTTTATAAAAACATCCTTATGAGTATGCATAGCACAGTCAGCCTGATTAATGACAACCAGAAGCTTTCTTGACTGGAGTACTGTTTTGAGTTTTCCGTTAAGCATTTTGAATACCGTCCCCATTTCTCTTGATGACCCGTCAACTATAACCACCACCAGGTCAATCAGTGGAGAGACTGACTGATCTTTATTTGTTACCTTCTGATTTAACAGTCTGAAGATTTCAGCCTCATATTTACGATCAGCCGCAATACTGTCACCAAGTCCCGGAGTATCCCAGAGTTTAACGTTTCTGCTTAGATTGTATTTTTTAATGCAGGATGTTTCAGGATCAGTGCCGGTTCCAACATCAGAAACGTGAGCCGTGATGATGGAATTTATAGTTGAAGACTTGCCGGAACCGGTTGCTCCTATAAAGAGAATATCGATAATCTTTTTACCTGAATTCATGAGGTATGATTCAATTTCGTCACAACGGTAATGAGAATATATGATACGGCTTTTCATAGCATTAACTCCTCGAATTTGATTAATTTACTCATACTTGATTTATTAAGCGAACTGATTATTCGGCACTTATGTAATATACATTTACCTGATACTTTACCTGGAATAAAAGATTCTTCAGGGCTTCTTAAGGTATTCCGGTATCGGGTTTTCCATACGACACTGCCCCTTTAATGCAGCAGTAAGGCGGTTCCCATTCAAGCCGAATTCAGGACATCGCCTGTTCGCTTTTTATTTAATCCTAACACGTTATGCCGGGCCTGATTTGGACAACCATGGTTGAAATGGTTGAAATGGTTAAAATTATTATTTATTTCGTTATGTATGAGCTTCTTTTAATCAGTAAATTGAATCATTGTCAGGTTACTTTTTGAAAAAATAATACAGGACAAATGCTTTATTACCTGATCAAAGTTACAGAAAAAATTTCTTAAAAATTCATGACCGGTACACTGACACATCTCACCTATTAACATCAGAGGGAAGAACCTTAATCACCAGACGATCTATGCCTGTCACAACTGAAATCTGTCACATAATTATGTCCTGCAGGCAATATAATGAATAATAATTATTTGTGATATGCTGTATCCTGCGGATTATCAGTTATGGATTATGACTTTTCTTAAAAGTATATTTGTTTATTTCATTTTGTGCATTACAGACAAACAGTAAATGAATTGGAATTTTCTTTATTCCTATTTGGCTATTTATTTGTTTTTTGTTAGACATATGTTTATATATTGTTGTTTTTGTTGTATAATATGTGATGTTTATCACGTATATATAAATATAAATATAATTATTCTATTCAAGAAAAACATTTTCAGGCACACAACGGACAGGAAACAAATGACAATCAGTAAGAGAAATCTTTTTATAATATGTGGTACCACGTTACTTCTGGTACTGACAGCTGCTTACTTTTTTACCCAAAAAATCAATACCACTATATGCCACGACGACCTGATATCATCGAAGTTTGAAAAATCAGATGAATGCAACCTTGCCTGCAGTCTCAATGACGGACTAAGCTGTTATGCATCCGGACAGCATATGGATCACATTATCGATAACAGCGAAGACTACAGCAGAGTTCCGGAATATGTTGAAAAGGCTGAGCAGTTTTATCAGAAGGCTTATGATCTTCTGACAAGTGAATGTAACTCTAGTGACGGTCAGTCCTGCTACTACCTGACCTTGACCTTGGATAAAAATATAAAAACCACTATAAGTTATGATGAAGCGAACAGTAAAAAAACAATGCTTCTCTCTAAGTCCTGTTATCTGAATTATGGTATAGGCTGTTCTGCGATAGGGGAATACGCCAAAGCCTGCGAGCTCAATGAACCATGGGGTTGCTATACCCTGGCATATCTTTATTATGACGGGGATGTTGCACAAAATATTTTTCAGGATAGAAATAAAGCTCTGGAATTATTTAAAAAATCCTGTGATCTTGGTTATGCCAGAGGCTGTATAACTCTGGCTTTTGACATAGACAGAAGAAATGCCGGAACCTATCTGGCCAAAGGTTGCAATAAATTTCATGACAAGGCCTGCTGCATTAATCTGAATACATGGGGACTGGGTGAATAACATGGAAAATGAATTAATTAAATTAATAGAGGAAAATGTCAGCAAAAGGACCTACAGGCTGCGTCTTGCCAAGAGTACTGTTAACCTTTTAGAAAAATACAGTTATCTGCCAAAACAGATGCGTCTCGCAGTTATCATGATATTGATTCTTACTGTCACTGCCCCGCTGCTGGTAACAGTTCCGTTCCTTATGACAGCATTCACAGCCCTTATGTATAAGTCAACTGCTACAGCTGCAGGCATATTCAAAGAAATTGGCGTCAGTGATAATGAAAAATCAGCAGGACTGACATGGGGAAAGTTAACGGATACAGGAATCATCAATTTTGCAAAAGAGGCAGAACGGACTCTTAAAGACATCAGGTATTCTGTTATAATTCTGCTGTTTTCTTTGAACATATTTGGACTGGTGTACATGAATATACTGAGCCCAATCTTTTTTATTCCCATGATATTGTCTGCATTAGTGGCTATGATATGGTTATCTGTTGCCTACATAAGATTCTTTAAAATCCGTACTGCCATCAATAAGCTTTTTGATGATAAGGAACATATCAAGGATTACATTGACTTCGAATCTAAACATGATTTCATTATCACAAAATACCTTACTCTTGAGGGACAAAGTCTTTTAACAGAATTTCAAAATCGTCATAAGCTAATCTTTGACGAATACTATGCAATTCCAAAGAGACTTCTTGAAAATAAAACAGAATACCATAAAATTTATATGGAGCAGTTGGCTTTTGAAGCAAAATATCCGGATATCTTCACGGAATACCATGAAAGAGATAATTTTGAACATTTAGGTTTTTCAAACGAGGAATATAAATTAATCACGGAACACATTTCTAAAGAAAGTGAAATAGAATTATTCCTTGATGGATATGAATACTCGAATAATAATGAAATAGCCCTTTTTCATGTTATTCTATGGTGGGTTGCATTTTTTTCCTACATTCTTTTTGGTACTCATTTCGTGGTAAACTTCCTCAATACACTCTGATACAGATTCAAGCTGTCCGAACTGTGTAAATTTCACTCAATGTTGTTATTTATAAATATAATTCGGACAGTCTTATATACCTAAATAAGATTTGAACTTTTATCAGTCGTACAATCACCATTTCCTATGAGGCAGGAATCGTATATACTTCAACAAAAATTTATCGCTGAAGCTAGGGGATCAAAACTCAATAAAATGCGTGCAGACAGGAATATCTAAAATAATCAGGAATATATTTTACTTATACCATCAGAAGTTTATAAATAAAAAACGGTTAGCATAATACAGATGACTAAGACTATGAACCGACAACCTGTTTTGAATTCTCCGGATGACATCACTGATGAATTAATCCGGCAAATCATCAATAATACCCTTGATTCCCTGACAATTAATTATGAATTTACCAGAAAACCACCAGATATAAATTACTTTGACTGGAAAAAGGAACAGATTCAAAGCAATCCTTTTTGGAAAGCAAACAATATCACACCTGTAAGGCGTATTGAATTCAAGATAATACTTGGAAAGAATGTACATTCATTAGCCTGTGCATTTTATTATTTTGAAAAACTTGAATATGTAAATATTCAAGATACCTCCAATGTTACCGACATGAGCCGGATGTTCGAAGGCGCTGAATTATTCAACCAGCCGATTGGCAGTTGGAATACTTCAAAGGTAACCAGTATGAATTCGATGTTCAATGGAGCAAAATCATTCAATCAGCCAATCGGTGATTGGGACACATCAAAAGTTACGGATATGGCCGCAATGTTTCAGAACGCCTGTTCATTCAACCAGTCGATCGGTAATTGGGATACATCCTGTGTAACAGCCATGGAATATATGTTTTGCGGAGCCAGACAATTTAATCAGCCAATCGGCAAATGGAATACCTCAAGTGTTACGGAAATGTTCTGCATGTTCCGTGATGCCGTATCCTTCAATCAGCCCATTGGCAAATGGGACACCTCTAATGTTACTGATATGAGCGGGATGTTCAGCGGTGCCAAATCTTTCAACCGGCCGGTTGGTAGTTGGGACACTTCCAGTGTTACCGACATGAGTATGATGTTTTATTTGGCTAAAAAATTCAATCAACCGGTAGAAACATGGGATATTTCCAGCGTTGAAGACAAACAAGGTATGTTTAAAAGAGCATTTTCTTATAAGCATCTAAAGCCTAAGAAATTTAAATAACTCAGGTCAGACTGCGACTCATGCAGTCTGTTGAAATTCCTTTTTCTGCAAACCGGATACAGATAGAGAACCTGCTTACTGTTCTTATCTCAATGTCCAGATATGCTGATAATCAGAGATTTCTCTATGATTCCTGAATATATTTGCAAAACAATTTATTTGTTGCAGTATCCAGACCGTATATAGTTTTCTGATCTGAGGAAATGAAAAATTTCTCTGTTGAAGATTGTTCAATATAATCTTTAAGCCGGTAATACCTGTCTTTGCAGATAATGTCATCCATTTCCTTATCACGCAGTATAAATAATTCTTCAAGACCTTCCAGGCTGTATATCTCTGTTAGATCTGAAACAGTTTTAAAACAACGCAGTATTCTGCCACAGGATATTGCCTGCACTTCATAAATGCGTTTGCACTTAGTACAATACCAGTATTCAACAGGTTCGGAGCGGTTTTGAAATGAATTATCAGATTCAGTTAATTCATCCCATCCCGTATATAGATCCCATAAGCAAATATCCGGATTATACAGTAAAGCATTATCAATTTCAGACTTCAAAAACATGTTTAACAAATGAGGTGACGGACCTTCTGTATCAGTCATGTCAGCGCCACAATAACAAGCCAGTCTGGCCATGATATTACTCCTTTGTTTAGTCTATTTTTTCAATCAGAGTCTGGTGAGCTTTGATCTTAGTAATTCGATTAACATCTTTTCATCATCATCTTCTAGATCGTATTAAAATATTCCGGATGCTCGCTTTATTTAAGATCCGTTAATGCGAATATTTTATCAAGCGCAGGTGCGGATAAGAACAGATCGTTCTGAACCGCAGTCTTCACCGAATCTCTGTTTTTCTTAATATAATCTCCGGCATTGATGACCGAAATATAAGGGACTCCGTCAAATATCTCTTTGCGCAGAAAATTAAAACTGTGCTTTGGAAAATTCATGTCAAGAATGTCCGTATTATGAGTGGTAAAGAACAGATGTCTGTCACCTTCCAGCTTTTCCACCATTAGTGACAGGAATGCTTTTTCAATGTCGGAATGGATAAACGAGAACTTTTCATCACAATAAAAGAAAGAATACATTCCGCTTACCATTGCTGCAAACATATTTGCCAGACTGACGCCTTCTCTGGTTCCGCTGGAAAGAAGCCCGTCATCGACAATGATCCCGTTTTTGATTATCACCTGTTTTCCGCCAATCTTGATAACATAGGTATCATTCACTTCCTTTACTTTTTCGACATCAGTGATAAGGGGCTCCAG